>OHYS01000004.1_pt1 | contig 245133 bp, 226 predicted proteins | sample 1580301 | NCBI WGS metagenome assembly OHYS01 (sample SAMEA3882531, study PRJEB24775) | human gut metagenome | biome: human-associated habitat; feature: intestine environment; material: feces | place: Netherlands | collected 2009/2010
CGATGTCTATCATCACGTCGCGCGCCTCCGTCTCCAAACGCGAGTACGCAAGCGCCTTCTCCAACTCGCGCACGCGCTTGCGCAGGGACGCGTTCTCATCCCTGTATTCCTCCTTGCTGCGTCTTGCCATGTCGTCGTATTCTTCTTCCGACGGCAAAGATAAGGTTTTCTCCCCATACTTTGACTGCCATGACGACAATAACGTCGGATTACATAGGCCGTACTTCCTTGCACACTTGCGCTTGCTCATGCCTGACGAGTAATAGTCACGAAGGACGCTCAATTTGAACTCCTCGCTGTACTTTGTTGGACTCTTTCGCATTGTTTTACACATTTTTTATTGTTCATAAATGTGTCAACTTTTGCCAGGACAAGACAAAATACGGCCAAAATAAGGCCATACCATACGATATTGAACGAAAAATAATGTTCAAAGATTGAGTCTTAGGAGCCTATATTCATCTGTTTCATAAGTTTTACTATACATTTTTCATTTGACAAATTGCAATGTTTTATGCCTTTTTCATTACATTAATTATTTATTATTGCCCCTGACATTCATATTACATTTAAAAAACTTCGCCCTCCATCCTACTTATTCAAAGCTGCAAAACATATGTACCTGCGCTACCATATAGTTAACTTATCTTATACAAAATAATCAAGGCATTCAGTTGGGTTTGGAAAATTACTTGTATATTTGCATTGTGAATTGTCGCGTCAAAATAATATTTGCATGTGCAATGTTGATATGGCTGCATGCCTCCAGAACATTCGCCAAGATTGAATCAGACTCACTGATTCTGCAACGTGTCTTGACCTACAAAGAAAGTTTGCCTGCCAAGTTGGACGGAATCCATACAAATATATATATAAGGTACTATTTCAAAACCGAAAAACGTAATTTTACCCTCATGGCCATACCGTCAATGTATGCCATATCACGCGGTAACAGGGAGTACGCAGGTGAATCATACAGTACTATTTACATAAAAGACAATGTCGTAAAAGAATCGACCAGACAACTAAATACAGGAACAATCCCCAGATACAAAAATACGATGACAACAATGTTGAAGTATCTGTTGCCCGATATCTATAATGTAACAATACTAGACAACCAGATTTTATCCCCTTTCAACAAGCACAATTTAAATCTATACAGGTACGACATCACCCTCCTTACGAATAACCGTGCCGAGATTGTTTTCCGTCCCAAACGGTATAATACACAGCTAATAAGCGGATCAGCTATTGTTGACAGAGTATCAGGACGTGTAATAAAAATCGGTTTCAACGGCGAATATGACATGGTAAACTTCCATGTAAATGCAGAAATGGGCAAATACGGCCTTCGCTCATTATTGCCGAAAACCTGTGACATTGACGCAACATTCCATTTTATCGGCAATAAGATAAAGGCTTCATACCATTCCGTTTATGACAATCCAATATTTTTACCTGATTCCATTGTAAATTCACACGACAGCAAACTGATGGCCGAAGTAAGGCCCACACCTTTGCCGGAGAGCATCAAGCAAGTTTACCAAAAAAATGATTCAATCAAGGCCAAGACTGATACTGTAAAAGTAAAAAAAGAGGAAAGTAAATGGAAAAAGATTTTATGGAATTCATTTGGCGACTATGTAATTAACCGGACAAAAGGCAATTTTGGAGCAAAGGATCAGGGTGCGTTCAGGATTTCACCAATACTTAATCCTCTCTACCTTAGTTATAGTGGCCGTCGTGGTGTAACTTATAAGCTAAAATTAAATGGCAGTTACAAATTTTCGTTGAATAGGGACATTTCGATAGAGTTTAAAGCTGGCTACTCATTCAAGCAAAATCAATTCTACTTCAACATCCCGATAAGATTTAATTTTAATAAAAGGCGTAATGGCTATATTGGACTGGACATTGGCAACGGTAACCGGATAACAAATTCAAGTATTGTTGATCAAATCAAGCACGAGTCTCTCGATTCGATAGATTGGGATAAATTGGAGCTTGACTATTTCAAGGATTTCTACGTGAAATTCATGGTAAATTATGATTTGTCCAACAAATGGAGTGTAAAACCTGGCATGATTTACCACCGGCGTTCTGCCGTAAATGAAGCGGGATTTGTTGCGGCAAACCGCCCGACAACTTATTATTCATTCGCTCCGTCATTGGAAATACAATTCCGCCCTAGTGGATGGAGCGGTCCGATTATCACTGCCGATTATGAGCGTGGCGTACGTATTGGTAGCGCAGACATGGATTACGAACGTTTTGAGTTTGACGTCTCATGGAAAAAGAATTTCTATTCACTGAGAAGTATGTCATTAAGGTTGGGCAGCGGATTCTATACCTCAAAAAGCAGAAATTCATACTTCCTTGACTATACAAATTTCAGGGACGAGAACATCCCCGGGGGTTGGAATGATGATTGGACTGGAGAATTCCAGCTGCTTAACAGCAACTGGTACAACGTGTCTGAATATTATGTCCGTACCAACGCAACTTACGAATCCCCTCTCATGGTTTTTTCACGTATCCCATATATCGGGAGACTGATGGAAATGGAACGTATATATATAAATGTCTTGTTTGTTGACCATCTTCACCCTTATGTTGAGTACGGATATGGATTTACGAACAGATTTTTTTCCATGGGATTCTTTATGGCAACACGTAACAAGGATTTTGACGGAGTCGGTTTCCGTTTTGGGTTTGAACTGTTCAGGGACTGGTAAATTAATGAAAAACAATTATTTTATAGAATGAAACCATTAACAGTATATAAGGCAAGTGCCGGTAGCGGAAAAACATTCACGTTGGCAGTTGAGTATATAAAACTGCTGATAGACAATCCCATTTGCTTCAAGAATATTCTTGCAGTAACGTTCACCAATAAAGCGACTGAAGAAATGAAGTTGCGAATCCTTAGTCAGCTATACGGCATATGGAAAATGTTGCCAGACTCACGTGTTTACATGAAAGCTGTATGTGAAGGCTTATCCATTGACGAAAGAATGGCAAGTAAACAGGCTGGAATAGCTTTAAATTATTTGATACATAATTATCACTACTTTAGGGTAGAAACAATTGATTCGTTTTTTCAATCAATACTGCGTAATTTAGCAAGGGAACTTGACTTAACGGCAAATCTGAAAATCGGATTAAACGACATACAGGTTGAGGAAGAAGCAGTTGATCAACTGATAGAATCATTGGATTCAACAAGTATCATGCTGGAGTGGCTAATAAGCTATATCTTTTCAAACATCAGCGAAAATAAAAGCTGGAATGTTATTGGACAGGTCAAGAATTTCGGTAGAACAATTTTCCGCGACTTCTATAAAACAATAGGTGAAGAACTTAGTGCTACCATTTCACAAAATGACTTTTTCAAAAACTACACGGATTGTCTTAAAACCATACAAACCAATGCAAAAAAACGCATGGCCGAATACGCTGTAACATTTGAACGTGAAACGGCCAATGCAGGCCTTACACCGCTTTCATATGCAAAGAAGGGCAATGGGATCAGCAGCTATTTTAATAAACTTAAAAGTGATGATTTCAGCGATTCTCGATGCATTAACACCGTTTTTAGAAATTGTTATGACAATGCCGAGAGTTGGACCAGCAAAACCAGCCCCGACAGAGACGTAATAGTATCTTTAGTGAACGATAAGCTTCTGAATTTATTACATGAAGCGGAGAACGAGCGGAAAAAGCAATGGAAATTGTATTCAACAGCCGGTTGCACGCTAAGACATTTGGATAAACTACGTTTATTGAACCGAATCGAGAATAAAGTAAGGCAGCTTAATGGAGAAGCAAACAGATTTCTATTAAGTGACACACAATTCTTGTTACATACTCTAATCAAAGATAATGACTCACCTTTCATTTTTGAAAAAGCAGGATGCAGCCTTGAACATATAATGATTGATGAATTTCAAGATACAAGCTCAATACAATGGCAGAATTTCAAGGTCTTGTTAAATGAGTGCATGAGTCATTATGGGGACGGAAAAAATGACAACCTTGAAGGAAAGAACCTTACACATAATCTTATTGTTGGTGACGTTAAGCAAAGCATCTATCGTTGGCGTTCGGGAGATTGGCGGTTATTGAACGGTATTGAGTCACAATTTGACAGACATGAAAGTAAAGTTGACATTAAGAATCTACAGGTCAATTATCGTTCTGAGCGTAATATTATTAAATTCAATAACATATTTTTCACATTGGCCACTAAATACGAGTACAATAAAGAATGCGAAATAAATGACGAAAGTACATCAAATGAATTGTTAACCGCATATTCAGACGTGTGTCAACATGCAAATTCTGACAAAAAGGCTGAAGGCATGGTGAAAATCAAATTGTTGACAGACGACGAATATGAAGGTAATATGCTTGCCTTGATTGACGAGACAATTGAAAAATTGTTATCGGCAGGCATATCCGCAAATAATATTGCCATACTAATAAGATATAACCGGCATATTCCCATAATTGCCGATTATCTCATGGAAAAGCATCCAGATTTGAAAATAGTAAGCGATGAAGCGTTCAGGCTTGATGCCTCATTAGCCGTGAACACAATTATTCAGGCGCTATCTTTAATTTTGCATCCTGATGATATATTGTCGAAAGCCAATCTTGCCGTAACATACCAAAAGAAAATATTGGGAACAGAAATCAGTATAAGTGATATTCTTTCAGAGATAAAAAGAGGTAACAAAGGCATTGATTATTTATTGCCGGCAACATTTACCGAGTGTATTGCGGAACTCGCAAAGATGCCACTTTTTGAAATAGTAGAATATATATATTCTTCGTTTCAGCTATCCAAACTTAATAACCAAAGTGCCTATATTTGCGCATTTTATGATCAAATATCAGAATTTATAACTGGAAATTCTGGTAATATTGCCAAATTCATGGAAGAATGGAACGACTCAATATGCAATAAAACGATACAAAGTGATGAGATTAACGGAATAAGGATTATTAGCATTCATAAAAGCAAAGGACTTGAATTTGACAATGTAATAATACCATTTTGCGACTGGGCTCTTGAAAACCGTGACACAACGCTATGGTGTAAACCCGATGAGTATCCATTTAATTTACTGCCAATAGTCCCTGTTGACTATAGTAAAAAGTTATTGGAAACCATTTATTCAAAAGATTATAAAAACGAACACATACAGAACAAAGTCGATAATCTTAATTTGCTCTACGTGGCTTTCACAAGGGCAAGTAAGAATCTCTTTATATATGGCCGTAAGAACGGCACACGTGGTGGACTTGGTTGCCGCTCCGAAATTATTTCCGAATGCATTGATAGTTTAGCTGAAAGCTTGGAAGGTGCCGTAGTTGATGGAAAAGAAAATAAAGATTCATCATCATCTGAACCTGTCACATTTACTTATGGCACACTTTGCGCTTCGATGAAAACGGTAAAAGAAAGTGTTTCCGAAAACGTCTTTTTAACTCGAATACAACAACAAAGAATCGAAATAAAGACGTCAGATGTTCCTGTTAAATTCAGGCAAAGTAATAAAAGTCTCGATTTCATCGCAAATAATGAAGACAATAAAGACGATGACAATTATATCAAAACCGGAAATATACTGCATAAATTATTTTCAACAATCCGTACGACTGATGATATAGCAAACGCTTTAAAACAATTGGAATATGAAGGCATACTTTATGATGACCATATAACGGCAGAGAAAATGTCAGATTTGTTAAACAAAAGACTTTCCGATAAAAAAATTGCAGACTGGTTTGACCGTCGTTGGAACGTCTTTAATGAGTGCAGTATTCTTTCATATGACAATGCTACAGGCAAGGTTTGTGAACGACGTCCTGACAGAGTAATTACCGATGGGAATGAAACCAAAGTGATTGATTTTAAGTTCGGTAAACCACGAGATGAATATAAACAACAGGTTCAACAATATATACACTTACTTGAAAGCATGGGATATAATAATGTTAAAGGTTATCTGTGGTATGTTTATTCAAATGAAATAGATGAAGTCAATGCGTGTTAACCCTAATTCCACATATAAGTAAAATATGAAATATGGCCTTTTAAATTATAAAAGAGCACCTATCAGAACATAAAACATGGCCTTTTATAATCTAAAAGGCCATGTTTTATATATCGCATAATAATGAAATTTGGCGCGCAATGAAAATATCAGCGCTTAATAACCATTTTATTGTTTTTACGAATAATCTCTATCGTTCCTCCTACCCATTCTGTAAAAGGCTGTTCTTCTGTAAATGTTCGGAAATCAATAATTTCATCATCTTTAATGGTAACAATACATTGCAAATATTGCACACCATCCATTATAACCCTATTTACACCATACTGATGAATCATAAAAAACATTTGTTATAATCGAACACATACAAATTATCTTTTACGAATTTCCTCTCCAGCAGATACTGGTTGTATTTTTGACATTTTCAACGGCTTGCCGACATTAGTTGCAGGCATCAACCGATGTTTCACAGGCTGGACATCTTTTGGTTCAGACGGAGTAACTTTTTCTGCAGGAATGGATTTCACCTTATTGCTTGAAGTATCAATCCGTAGCTGGTTGGAAGTTGCTGGCGCTTGCACATTTGTTGCATTTCCTTTATTACGCAGCCTGACTAAACGGATGTTGTTGACAAACATTAATTTAAGATTATTTCCTCCCTCTGGTTCGCGCCTGAGAGTCCGATTGTCAAGATATATAAAACCTTTAATTGATTTTATTCCTAACATTGCACCATCAGACACCGTAACACTGTAGTTTGAATTCGAAGACATACGCACTGTACTGCTTGCCACACTGTCATTCTTAAATTGCACAGCCAACAACGCAATCGCATTCTTGCCTCCTTCTTTATATACAAAATCGCAATTAAAACTGAATATCAGTTTGTCACCTTTTTGGTAAGTGCTGTCTGCGGTAATGTCGAAAGTCATGACATTGTACGGTGCTTTCGGCAAAAACATTGCCGAAGGTACCCCGCGCCATAAATTTGATGTATCCCGAACTGACTTCATGTCCCCAAATTGTCGAATATCATTGGCTGATGCTCCTAATGCCATTGCATCATCCTCAAATCTTTTCGAAAGGTTTTCATATATTTTATGGAGTCGGTCAGCATGTCGCATATAATAAACCAACGAGCTGTCAAACTCTGCTTGTGTTATTCCGTATTTACGTAATACGGCCTGTCGATATAGAACAACGTCATATGACTCATTATCCGCGTTATCACCATTACCGGCCATGGCATCAGCCAAATGATAATCATATAATACATCTTCAAATTCATCAGGTTGAAGATACTCATCCGGCACTTGTGGCTTACATGAAAAGCACAAGGCCAACAGCATTATAAATGGGATAAAACGCGAAATTCTCATTTCCTTTTAAATGAAATTTGCGACAATTCCTTACGGCAAAATAACAGAATCAATATGACTCCAACACTTACACATGAATCGGCGAAATTGAATACAGGACTAAAAAAGACGAATTCATCGCCTCCGACAAATGGGATCCACTCCGGCCACGTTGTCACGATTAACGGGAAATAGAACATATCAACTACTTTTCCCATAAGGAACGGAGCATATCCATGACCAAATGGAACAAAATAGGATACATAATAAGGTGAAGATGCATTGAAAATCAAGCCATAAAACATACAGTCAATCAAGTTGCCTATTGCACCTGCAAAAACAAGTGCGAGACAAACAACCCACAAGGTCCTTGCGTTATGCTTGATCTGCCTGAACAAATACCATCCAACAACGCTTATTGCAAAGATACGAAAAAGGCTGAGAACCAGTTTGTTCACTATCGTCATGCCGAATGCCATCCCATTGTTCTCGATAAAACTGATATAAAACCAATCCGTTACCCGTATGCTTTCATGCAGGTACATCCCAGTTTTAACCTCAATCTTTATCACTTGGTCAATGACCAGCAACAGCAAGACAATCAAACCGATTGTCAACCCTTTTCTCCTGATAATATTCGAATTTCCCATTTAACGCTTTCTGGCATTCTTTGAGGCTACGCTCAACGTTGCATGCGGAACAGCACGCAGGCGCTCCTTGGGTATTAGTTCGCCCGTGATACGATCAATTCCATATGTCTTGTTTTCGATTCTTACAAGAGCAGCCTCAAGTCCTTGTATAAATTTTTGCAAACGACTTGCTTGCTGGATAAGCTCCTCTTTACTTTGAGTAGCACTACCCTCTTCCAGTATCTTGTATGTTGGCGACGTATCGTCAACGTCATTACCGTCGGCGTTCATCAACGTTCTCATCATTTGGTTATAATCACGCCGAGCCAACGCCAGCTTGTCATTTATTATTCCTCTGAACTCTTCAAGCTCCTCATCGCTGTAACGTGTTTTTTCTGCCATAATAGATATATTTAAAAGTTAATATGAAATTACACTTTTTCGACTTTTATACGTGCTGTAATATCATCAAGGTCTATTTCACATCCGTCGTTATCTGCGATAACAATATCGTCTGCCAAAACCTGGCCCTTGATATAATCAGCAAATGCATTTATAGCCGCATTTATATTCTCGCTCGGAGAAATCGTAACATTCACACGGTCAGTTATTTCCAAGCCACATTCTTTACGCAAGTTCTGTATCCTGTTTATCAGCTCACGTGCCATGCCTTCGTTCCGCAACTCATCGTTAAGTTCGACCTCCAAAGCAACCGTAAGATTTCCATCATTTGCAACCAACCATCCAGGGATGTCCTCATTGATAATCTCAACATCGTCAACAAGAACCGTAACATCCTGTCCGTCAACGTTTAATCTCAACTCACCAGAACGTTCAAAAGCAACTATTTCTTCTTGACTAAGAACTGAGGTTTGTGCAGCTATACCCTTCATAAGCTTTCCGTATTTCTTTCCCATTGTACGGAAATTGCACTTAACTTTCTTAACAAGGACACCTGTACCTTCCACAAAGTTCAGTTCTTTGACATTGACTTCATTCAAAACCAAATCCTTTACAGCCTCGATATGCTGCTTCTGAACGTCGTCTATTGCCGGAATCATTATACACTGTAATGGCTGGCGAACCTTTATGTTGACTTTACGACGCAGCGCAAGCACCATAGACGTAATTTTTTGCGCCATCTTCATGCGGGCTTGCAAATCCTCATCCATCTGACTTTCATCAGCAACAGGGAACTTGGCAAGATGCACTGACAATGCGCCAGAACGTCCTGTGGCATGTATAAGGTCCATATATAGTTGATCAGCAAAGAACGGCGAGAACGGAGCCAAAAGCTTGGCAACCGTCTCAAGACAAGTATACAGAGTCTCGTAAGCGGATAATTTATCCTTACTCATTTCCTTGCCCCAAAAACGTTTACGGTTCAAACGTACGTACCAATTACTTAAATCATCGTTCACGAAGGTATCAATAAGACGTCCTGCCTTTGTAGGTTCATAATCTGCCAAAGCATTGTCTACACCTTTTATCAGAGAATTAAGTTCGGACAATATCCACCGGTCAATCTCTGGACGCTCTGAAACTGGCACCTCTTCCTGTGAATAGTCGAAACCGTCAACATTGGCATACAGGCTGAAGAAGGAATATGTATTATACAAAGTACCAAAGAACTTACGGCGCACTTCATCCACTCCATTGGGATCAAACTTAAGGTTGTCCCATGGCGATGAATTTGTCAACATATAAAAACGCACTGCATCAGCACCATATTTCTCTATTGTTTCAAACGGGTCGACAGCATTTCCCAAGCGCTTGCTCATCTTGTTTCCTTTTGCGTCAAGAACAAGGCCGCTTGAAATAACATTCTTAAACGCAACGCTGTCAAACACCATCGTTGCAATAGCGTGTAAAGTGAAAAACCAACCGCGCGTCTGGTCTACACCCTCATTTATGAAATCGGCAGGAAAAGCTATGCGTTTGTCTATTGCATCAGCGTTCTCAAAAGGATAATGCACCTGCGCATAAGGCATACTACCGGAGTCAAACCATACGTCAATCAAGTCAGTCTCACGCTTCATTGGTTTTCCGGCCTTACTGCATAATATGATATTATCGACATAAGGACGATGCAAATCTATCTTGTCATAATTCTCTTGGGAATAATCGCCAGGAACGAAACCTTTGTCTTTCAATGGATTCGACTGCATGAAACCTGCCGATACACTCTTTTCGATTTCGTCATACAGCTCCTGCAATGAACCGATACATAGCTCGTCACCATCCTCGTCACGCCAAACAGGCAACGGAGTACCCCAAAAGCGGCTACGGCTTAGATTCCAGTCATTAAGATTCTCGAGCCAATTGCCAAATCGCCCCGTACCAGTACTTTCCGGCTTCCAGTTAATTGTTTTGTTCAGTTCTACCATTCGTTCCTTACAAGCAGTAGAACGAATAAACCAACTGTCGAGCGGATAGTAAAGAATTGGTTTATCCGTACGCCAACAATGAGGATAATTATGGACATGCTTCTCTATCTTGAATGCCTTGTTCTCTGCTTTCAAGTCCATGCAAATAGATATATCCAGAGTCTCGTCCTTATCGGTGAGCTTATCGTCATATGCATTCTTGACATATCTGCCGGCATATCTGTTCCATGCTTCTACATTGACATATTTCTTAACAAACTCGTCGTCAAGATCTTCAATGACATAATACTTACCCTCAAGGTCTACGACAGGACGCTGTTCACCTTTCTTGTTTATTAGTACGATAGGAGGCACACCGGCCTTCTTGGCAACGATGGCATCATCGGCACCAAAATTAGGAGCGATATGGACAATACCTGTACCGTCCTCGGTTGTAACATAGTCACCAAGGATTACACGGAATGCACCATCACTCATCGGTTTAATCATAGGTAAAAGCTGCTCATATTTCATTCCGGCAAGGTCTGTACCCTTGTAATGAGCTACAACCTTATATGGTATTACCTTATCACCTTTCTTATAAGATGCCAAGTCTTTATCAGCACCGGCGGCGTTGAAATATGAAGGCATGAGCACTTCCGCAAGTACAACCGTAACAGGCGCTCCTGTATAAGGATTATATGTCTGCACGGCCACGTAGTCTATATTTGGCCCTACGCACAATGCAGAGTTGGCCGCGAGCGTCCATGGTGTTGTCGTCCAGGCAAGGAAATACGGTTTGCCCCACTCTGCCATTTCTGGCTTTGGGTCAGTCATCGCAAACTGCGCCGTCATCGTAGTATCTTTAACGTCACGATAACATCCGGGTTGGTTAAGCTCATGGCTGGACAATCCAGTGCCTGCCGCTGGAGAATATGGCTGTATGGTGTATCCTTTATAAAGCAAATCCTTGTCATAAAGTTGTTTCAAAAGCCACCACAAAGTCTCGATATACTTATTGTCATAAGTGATATAGGGATGATCAAGATCGACCCAATATCCCATCTTCTCAGTTAAGTCACGCCATTCGGCAGTGAACTTCATCACATTTTCACGACATTTCTTGTTATAATCCTCTACCGAAATATACTTTTCAGATTCAACGTTGTCAATATCAGCTTTCGTTATGCCAAGCTCTTTTTCCACGCCCAATTCTACAGGAAGTCCGTGCGTATCCCATCCCGCCTTACGGAACACCTGGTAACCTTTCATCGTTTTATAACGGTTGAAAGTATCTTTTATCGTGCGAGCCAAAACATGATGAATGCCAGGATGGCCGTTAGCAGAAGGAGGACCTTCGAAAAATACAAATTGCGGACATCCTTCACGCTCGGTTATTGATTTGTGAAACACGTCGTTCTTATTCCATTCATTCAATACGGTCTTGTTTGTTGCGGTCAAATCAAGACCTTTATGTTCGGCAAATTTTCCAGCCATATCGTTTCGTTTTATTATTTACTCAACATTATTATTTGAGGCGCAAAGTTACGGAAAAAAATCGTCATTACAAAAAATTACGCAAAAGTTTAAATCTATTTTCATTGAAGTATACATAATAAAAATGCTACTAACAATACTGACCATAATGCGCTACTTTGCAAAAGGCCGTATTCTGTCACACGATTCAGGGCATTTTATACGACAGAAGGCGGTGTTTCACTGTATGAAACGCCGCCTTCTACATTGCATCCGGTTATTAATCCGGAACAATAATTATTTATTAAAAATGATAACCTATCGAGAACAGTAGTTGATGGCGCTTGTTGTCCACTTTCACAGCATTGCAAATATTATCATACTCGGGGCCATCTTCCGCCGAAGCATAATAATTAGTAAACGGGCTGAAATCACCGCTCTGCATTGAGTACTGGTATGCCAAGTCCAAAGAAAGCTTACCTACATTATATCCAATTCCACAAGTTATTCTATTAGTAGCCTTCCAATTGGTGTAATCTGTAGATGAGCTGTAATATGAACCGGGAGAATTAATTGTTCCGTCTTTATATCCATTCTCATCGTACATTGGTGAAACGTAATTATATCCCAACCTTATCGCCAGCTGGCTCATCGGTTTATACTCAAGACCAAGCTTCACTGTACTCACTCCCTTAAGAGTACTTTCTGTATGCGAATTCATAGCCCTGTCACCTGCAGATGTCTCATAATACTCATCATAATACCAATCATACCCGCCACCTGTATTAACCCGAGTGTCAAGATTACCATAATCAGCATATTCATACCCCGCACCTACGGCAAGATAATTACCGAATGTTGTACCGAGACTTACACCGAACTTCCACGGCGTGTATAACTTGAAATCATAACTTTCACCTATCTCCCCGGAATCATACATTCCGACATTTGAACCGTTGCGCAATATAGTATAATTTGAAGTCGTCAAGTCATACCATGTGGGCGTGGCAACAGAAAAGCCTATACGGAATGGTGACGTTTCTATCGGTCTGAAAATAATACCAGCCTTAACATTAAAACCTGTACCGTCTATGCGGCGTTCATCAGCAAGCGTAACATTGCCAATACCTGCACCATTCGCATCGGCAAGGGTTTCGGTATATTCACTATATCCTTTGTAGTTGACATCGCTAATGCCGAATGTCAGGCCAAGGTATACCCTGTCGTTAATATTTCCGCTAATATTGAAGTCATACTCTCCGATATATCCGGAATTAGATCTATTGAACATGTATCCATTGGCATTGTTAAAGTAGAAATCACCATTTTCGTCAGAGAGCAGGGCGTTATAATATAGGTAGTCTACCTGACTAAAAGTATTGTCGTTTGCCATTATGGTTCCATTATTGTCAGTATAGACATTGAAAACTCCTTCAGCTCCTTTCATATACGATAACTTGTTTTGCGAAGCACCGTTAAGCGCATCGGTAGCAGAAAGAATATAATCAAAGTTGCGGCTCTTATGATAATTGAACGCCAAATTCAAGAAAGAATTTCTGCCCGTCCTGCGTGAATAGACAAATCCGGCTTGGTCAAAACTCATATTTGTCTTATTCCCGTCAGCAAAGCTCTTGCCACCTTGCTGTGAAACAAACCCGAAAGATACATTTGCCGTAGAATGCCTAAACAAGCCTATACCGGCCGGATTCGTTCCTATGGTTGATATGTCGGCTCCTAAAGCGTCCATTGCTCCTCCCATTCCGACATAACGAGCCGTCCCGTTAAGGTCTTCCGCTGCAATGTTTGCGTTCTCATACGTTTCTTGCGCAAAAAGACTTGCTGCCGTAAATGCTGAAAAGAATATTAATAATGAGCGTTTCATAATTCTGAATTTAATTTAAATACTTTAATCCTGATAAAATTACCTGCGACCTCTGAAACCGCCACCACCACCGCCTCCACGGCTTCCGCCAAACGAGCCGCCACCACGGAACGAACCTCCGCTACGGTTTCCGCCGAACGAATTGTTATTATAAGAAGGCCTGCTTTGAGTGTTCTGCCAATTATTGTTCTGTCGATTGCCTCTAAAACGATTATTGTAATTTGAATTGTTGTAGCGGTTATTATACCTGTTATTGTTAAAATTGCGATTGTTATTCCTGTCATTTACAGTTCCACGATAACCTTTAAAGTTGTTGCCGGAACCTCCGCCATGTCCATAGATTCTCCCATGATTCATCGTTCCTGTAACTCCTACATATGGCCGGTAATAAGAACCATACCAATATCCAGGGTAATACCACCCCCAAGGTCTGTGCCAGCCATAATACCACGGGTCGTACCATGGGTCATACCACCATCCTGCATACCAATAAGGACTTCTGTACCAATAAGGGCCATACCATCCATACCACCACGGATCATACCAATAAAAATCATCATACCTGCACATTTGGCGGGTATAAACATAATCATCTTCAGGGGTATAAGAATATTCAAAATCGCCACTTTCAACAACAGAGTCTTTGATTGAACTCAATGTAGAATCCGTATCAAACTCTATCACATCGCTATACAAAGTGTCCGAGTCCAAATTAAAATATGAACTTGCAAACTGCCCTCGTCTGTTATACTCATCAACATTTCTTGACGAACCATTATAGAACGTAACTTTTTCTTGTCTTATTTCTTTTTTATCACTTTTCTTTGGAGTAAAGTACATATCATCCTGCGCCTGTACACAGGAACAAATAAAACAAAATAAAGCTACAGCAAAAACAATCCTTTTAGCTTCCATATTTTTATCTCCTTAATTTCGTGAATTTAATTCAATACAAATGTATGGCGTTTTATAATGCAAAAATAAGGAAAAACCCTAAATCATGATAGGTTTTTCCCTATTTTTTATACATTTGCAGAAGAATTTAACAAGTATATATGAAGTATCTTAAATCGGAATTCAGAATAGCCCACAAGGGCGGAAACGATATTGAAGACATGGCATTGCTACAAACTGTAAAAGATATTTTGTGTGAGTATGCGGGAGATGCCGGATTTGAATCGTTTGAAGAAGACGGAAATTTCCTAATCGGTTATGTCCAGGAAGGATTATTAAATAAATCAATATTGGACGAGAACATATCCAATTTGCCAATTTCTGGAATCTCCATATCATACACAATAAATCAAATTGATGACGTAAATTGGAACAAGACTTGGGAAGAAGAAGGTTTTGAGCCTATTGTAATTAAGGACAAATGTATCATTCATGACACATTGCATAACAAAGAACACGTCGGGAATAATTATATAGATATAACAATTGATGTTAAGCAGGCTTTTGGCACTGGCACTCATGAAACAACAGCCATGATAATCAGTGAACTGCTTGACATGAATCTGAACAATAAATCCGTTCTTGACTGCGGTTGCGGAACAGGCATATTATCTATTGTTGCTTCCAAATCAGGTGCTAATACTATTGTTGGATATGACATTGATGAATGGAGCGTGAAGAACACAATACACAACTGCATGCTCAACAACGTAAATAATGTAAAAGCAATATTAGGCGATGTCAATGCACTCAACTCAATAGACACAAAGTTTGATATTGTAGTTGCAAATATCAACCGCAACATTTTATTGGCAGACATGCCAATGTATGTCAATAAAATGAATCAAGGAGCTATATTGTTATTAAGCGGATTCTATGTTCAAGATGCTGATAAACTCATAACAAAAGCCGAATCTCTTGGACTTAAATTAGTCGGGAAATCAGAACTTAGCACATGGTGCATGTTGAAATTCACAAACTAAATCAATCACCAATTGTCAGCTTACGTAAGTCATAATAACTGCCATTATAAATATTAAAGTCGACATATCCTTTAATACCAGGTAAACGCCCCGCATCTGTGTGTTGCCAGAATTTCCATTCACCGGCATATTCCACTTTATCAACATAATAGTGTGCGATCCAATAAGGATAATCGTCGAAAACCGGATCATTTAGATATTTCATCTTGAATTTATAATACGTGTATATAATCGGTTTCACGTGATATCTGTCTTCAACTATATGCAACCATGTAAGCACGTCACGTTGGAAATCTTCAACAGAGACCGTATCCGGTTTGTTTTCAATATCCAAAACTGGTGGAAGATCTCCTTTTAACAGAAAGACATTATTAAGAAAGAAATAAGCTTGTTCCCTTGCTGAAGACTTGTTACTCCAAAAATGATAAGCACCACGAATATAACCATATTCGCGGGCATTGTTAAAGTTTTCCTTAAATTTTGAATCTACTATTGTTGTTCCTTCAGTCGCCTTGATTAGGATGAATCTTATCGGACATTTCTCAATCATTGCATTGCGCAATAATTCCCAGTCAATATTTCCTTGATGGTGGCTTATGTCTATTCCTCTTATTTCATATCCTTCGGGATATTTGGCATCACCATACAAAGCTCTCCAGCGGAAGCCAAACGGGCCTACGAATATATAATAAAAAATCCATACATAAAACACAACTACGCACAAACCACCTATCCACCAAGCCCAACGAGGATATCTGCCTATCAACTTATGTATGCCTCCTCTGTTGTTTCTTGCGTTTCCAGATGTTCGATTCCGCCCCTTCCGTGTTGCGGTTCTCTTTTTAGTCGATTTTGTCTTATGTATATTCCGCATACTTTTAAAATTAGGGGTGGTCATAGAAACCACCCCTAAAATACTTAATCTTATAATACAACAAGATTATTCTTGCTCCAAGGCTAAAGTTCTGGTCGGTCTGTCGCAAACCTCAGATGGTCCCCAATATTGTATTGGACCCGGGTATATGTAGCATGTCTCTTTTGCCCAGTGATCACGTTGCTTCTCAAACTCCTTGAACGGTTTGCCGTCCAACTCGACCAAAGCCTTACGGATAACAGGTTTCATTTCACCATTTCTACGTTCCATATTCATCATCATAGTGATAGGAACACCTCCTGCTTTCCATTCGCTTGTAGGCGCGGTAGTATTTTTTACGATTGCCATATATCCAGTCTTGCCATTTGCAATAAGATGGGCAGCACTTGTTCCTAATGCGTAACAATAATCGGCATCGAAATTAGAAGGAGCTGCACAACGTCCTTCATATCCGAAGAAATGATGCAAAGCAGAGAACTTGCCAGTATATTTACCTTCAGCCTTCCACTGAGCTAACTTGGCGGCACACATGTCGGACAAAAGCTTCTCAGTCTCAATCAAAGAAACCTGTACATTTCCATGCGGGTCCCTATCCAAAGACAATTGGCGTGCTACATTATCTGGCAATGTAGCAAAAGTCTGCTTATTCTCTTCACTCAAATGAGCCATGATATATTCACGCTGTGCAACAGGATCAAGTCCCTTATAATCATTTCCGTGGGCAGCAAGCAAATCATTAAGTTCCTCTATCAGTTTACCTATTGAAGGAATAAACTCAATAAGTCCTTCAGGTACGAGAATTACACCAAAATTATTTCCTTGCTTAGCTCTATAAGAAATAACTTCACATATATTCTCGACAATCTGGTTCAATGTCATGTTCTTTGCCTTGATTTCCTCGGAAACAAGACAAATATTCGGCTGGCACTGAAGTGCACACTCCAATGCGATGTGACTCGCCGAGCGTCCCATTAGTTTTATAAAATGCCAGTACTTACGAGCTGAATTACAATCCCTTTCAATATTGCCAATCAATTCAGAATAAGTTTTTGTGGCAGTATCAAATCCGAACGAAGTCTCAATTTGGCTGTTTTTCAAATCTCCATCTATAGTCTTAGGACACCCTATAACCTGAACTCCATAGTTCTTTGCAGCATAATACTCAGCCAAAACGCAAGCATTTGTATTAGAGTCGTCTCCACCGATTATAACAAGAGCTTTTATTCCGAGTTCACGAACAATCTCTATTCCTTTTTCAAACTGTTCGACCTTCTCCAATTTTGTACGTCCGGAACCAATCATATCAAAACCGCCTGTATTACGATAATCATCAATAAAATCAGCGGTTATTTCCATATATTTATGGTCAACAAGTCCACCAGGACCTAAGATGAAGCCGTATAATTTATTATCTGGATTCATCTTCTTTATTGTATCAAACAGACCTGTAATTACATTATGTCCACCAGGAGCTTGTCCGCCGCTAAGAATTACACCAACATTCATGGCTTGACCAGCTTCAACGTCACTTGGCTCAAACTCTACTATTGGCATTCCATAGGTATTGGGAAACAATTTCTTTATTTCCTCCTGATTGTCAACACTATTTGTCGGAGCGCCTTCTTTTACCTTAACATAACCTTTGAGAGCTTCCGGCAATTTCGGAAGATAAGCCTTTCTGGCTTGCTGCAATGCACTTTTCTCCATGACAATTAATTTAATTTTTGAGTTTTAATGTATAAAAATATCATTCATGTTTCTGATGTGCAAATTTACTAATTTTTGTCCATATAGGAAAAGAAATAAAATAAATTGAAAAAAATAATGTTTTTTTTCGATAACACGCCATTTTTAATTTTTTATTTCCTATATTTGCTTCGAGAAAATACGTATTGAATGCTTTTTTCTATACGTGAAAATATTTTAGGATAATAAAAGAAGGATATTATGGCAAATAAACGTGAGCTAAAAAAAATAATCAACTACATCTGTCAGGATCTGTTTTCAGAATGCGTTGCGGCATCATTATATAACAATAATAAAAAAGATGAAATCAACGCATTATTGACTTCTATAGTCATAATAAGGAATGACTATATTTGCAGGGTTTCACATATTGAACCTGGAATAAAACCCAAAGCTTATTTCAGAAACCTGAAAGACGAATTTACGACTCAAATAGAAGAAATAACCGATACCATCTCAAATCTTTAATTGTCATCACAACAAATCATGTGCCATAAGATTTGCGGATGGATTTTATACACACTGTTAGGTTGGAAAAAAGACGTAACAGTGCATCATTCAGACAAATATATAATCTGCCTTGCTCCTCACACAAGTAATCTGGATTTCATTATCGGCCAACTTTATATGAGGGCCGAGAGGATGAAAGTAAACTTTATGATGAAAAAAGAATGGTTCTTTTGGCCGCTTGGATTCTTTTTCAGAAAAATAGGAGGCGTACCAGTATGGAGGAACAAGCACTGTAAAATGACAGACCTAATAGCCGATATAGCCTATAATGCGGAAACATTCCATTTGTGCATTACACCAGAAGGTACACGTTCTGCTAATCCTGAATGGAAGCGTGGTTTTTATTACATCGCGCTTAAGGCGCAAATACCGATATTATTATACGGCCTGGATTATGGACGTAAACTAATCCAATGCAATAAATATATAATTCCCGATGGCGATATCGACAAAGACATGTCCGATATAAAGAGTTATTTTAAAAACTATAAAGGAAGACATCCCGAAAATTTTACTACCGGAGATTAATCATGCAAAAATACATATACATATTTTTAACCTGCATCGTACTTGCTGCCTGCGGAACCCACCGCAACATTGTTTCACAACCTCAAAATAATAAGCAAGGAAATAAGAAAAGCTCCAAACCAATTAAAGAAATCAGAACAAAGGTAGAGTATAAAGGATTACCGTGGGTAACAAACAAATCAAAACCTATTGAAATAACAAAAGGATTACAGAACAAACATGTATCAGTTTGGGCAAGTCACGGCAGATATTTCAATCAAAACAAAGACCGATGGGAATGGCAACGTCCTAATATGTTTTGCACGAATGAAGACCTCTTCACGCAAACTATAGTTGTACCATACTTAATTCCCATGCTCGAAAATGCCGGTGCAATTGTATTCACTCCACGTGAAAGAGACTGGCAGAAAAACGAGATAATTGTTGATAATGACAATGAAATATTGTTACCGTACTATACAGAGGTAAACATTAATAAAAAATGGCAAAACTCTGGTATAAAAGGCTTTGCAAATTTTGGCAAGATATACGGAGACAAGACCAATCCTTTCAAGGAAGGAACTACACGCATGGTTCAAGCATCAAAAGTTAAAGATTGCGAAATCTCATATCAGCCAGGCTTCACCAAAAGTGGCCGTTATGCCGTTTATGTAAGTTATCCCACTCTGCCGCAAAGTGTACCAGATGCAAAATACATAGTATACCATAAAGGAAGGCAAACAGTTTTCAATGTAAATCAAAGAATGGGCGGAGGAACATGGGTATACCTTGGAACATTTGATTTTGATTATGGTTGCAATTCTGACAATCGCGTTGTATTAACAAACGAAAGTTCTTACGAAGGTGTTGTCACTGCAGATGCAGTACGATTCGGTGGTGGTATGGGTGTGGTTGCCAGAGGAGGCAAAACAAGCGGATTACCCAAATGCCTGGAAGGGTCCAGATATTATGCTCAATGGGCTGGTGCACCGGAAAGCGTGTATTATGCTAAAAACGGGACTGATGATTACAAGGAAGACATTTATTCAAGACCATACATGACGAACTGGCTTGCAGGTGGATCATGTTTCGCCCCTAATGAAGCAGGCTTGAATGTACCCCTTGAACTGTCGTTGGCAGTACATAGTGACGCCGGTTTTTCAAAAGATTATTCATCTATCATCGGATCATTGTCTATATGCACGACGTCGGCCAATGGAGGATTACTTGCTTCCGGCATGTCGCGCTTCCATTCAAGAACATTTGCTGACTATCTGTTAAACGGGACCAACCGTGACATCATAAGAAAGTACGGAAAATGGAACAGAAGATATCTATATGACCGGAATTATGCAGAGACAAGATGTCCAATCATCCCTTCTGCAATTATAGAGACAATGTCGCATCAGAATTTTCCCGACATGACAATGGGACAAGACCCGAACTTCCGGTTTACTTATGCCAGAAGCTTGTATAAATCAATTCTTAGGTTTAACGCCGGAATGCATGGTAAACCATATGTGGTATCACCACTTGCCCCTGAAAATTTTTGCGTTGATTTTGTCGCTAATGACACTGTTATGTTAAAATGGGACAGGCAGGATGATGTAAACGAGCCTACAGCCGTACCGACATCCTATGTCCTGTACACGGCAATCAACGGCTATGACTTTGATAACGGCATTAAAATAAAAGGAACAGCCTGCAAAATCAAACTAATGCCCAATACGTTATATAGCTTTAAGCTTACAGCGGCTAATGAAGGTGGGGAAAGTTTCCCGACGGAGGTAATATCGGCAGTCTATAATCCTCACGCAACCAAGACGATTCTTATCGTCAATGGATTTCAGCGATTGTCTGCTCCTGCAATAATAAACAATGAATACAGTCAAGGGTTTGACTTAAACGCTGACATCGGTGTTTGTCTTGACAAAACACTTGGATATTGCGGCTCGCAGATATGTTTTGATAAAACAAAAATCGGGACCGAAGGTCCTGGAGGATTAGGATACAGCGGGAACGAACTTGAAGGACACATTATACGCGGAAATGAGTTCAACTATATTCCCGTTCACGCACGTGCTATGATGAAAGCCAACAGGTACAATATCGTAAGTTGTTCAAAATACTCCCTCGGTAAAAACATTGTCAACCTGGATAAATATGACTGTATTGACATGATACTTGGCCTTGAAAAAGATGACGGCCGTTCATTAAAGTATTACAAGACATTTACTCCCGAACTTCAAGACTTGTTAGAAGAATATGTGCAACGCGGAGGCAACATGCTCGTAAGCGGAGCATATATCGGCAGTGACATGAGGAAGGATGACGAGGCCGATTTTTTGAAGAATGTCCTGCATGTTACATACAATGGCTCCGTGCGCCCCTCATTCAGCAATACAATAACGGGTATGGGTACGTCGTTCGACATATACACGACATTAAATGAAGACCATTATGCTTCAACAACAATAGACCTGATCAGTCCGATAGGCAAAGCATTCTGCGCCTTGACAAATAACGAAGGCCACTCTGTATGCGTGGCATACGACGGGAAAGATAGCAGAACATTCACCATGGGATTTCCATTTGAATGCATAACATCGGAGAAAAAACGTTCGGCTATCATGCGAGGGATACTGGACTTCTTACTTGAATAAGCAGCAAAGCAGACAGAAGAGCAAAAGGCCGTGTTTGAGAGTCCCAAACACGGCCTTTAACTTGCCAGAAGACGGCAGTTTACATTTTAAAACATGACCTTCTTAAAATCATGAATACAACAATTCATCACACTGGATTATTTTCATTGAACAAAGCCATTCGCCTGTCAAGTTCTTCTAACTGCCTGTCTTCAATAAACGAAGTGCATACACGAAGTCCTTGCTGACGACTGCCTGTAGTGGAAAGACAGATGGCACTAACGCCATAATACATTAATTCATGTGCCAATCTTCCTCCAGTCATGCCAGGATAACCTATTGTAAAATAGAATCCGTCCGCAATGTCCTCGTCCAAATCTTTGTCGTACACTATACGAAAACCATGTCTACAGAATATTTCTTTCAATTTATGCGCCCTTTGACCGTAAACGCCTATATCCTTACGAAAATCATACGTCCCGTCTGAGGCCGCTTTAAGCATTGCAGCCAATGCGTATTGCGCACTGTGGCTCGTTCCGGATGATAAAGCATAAAGCATACGCGTTGAATAAACAAGACCGAAAGGCAAACCTTCATACCTTTTTCCTAAATCATCATAATGTCTATGGAAAAGATTGTCCGAAATACAAACGACCCCAATACGTTCACCAGCGTAACTAAAAGCTTTGCTTCCACTGATGAACAACATATAGTTTTCTGTATAACGAGCTACGGTAACTTGGTATGGCGGAACAAAAGGTATACTGAGATTCCGGCGGAAATCCATAGCGAAATAAGCAAGGTCCTCCATGACCACTACATTATATTTTGTCGCCAGATGTCCTATTGTTTCAAGTTCTTGCTCATTGAAACATATCCATGAAGGATTGTTCGGATTACTGTACACAATGGCACAAATATTACCTTTAACAAGATAGCTTTCAAGCTTTTCCGCTAATTTATCTCCACGATAGTCATAAACGTCAAATGTTTCATACTGTATTCCAAGTACCTGTAACTGCATTTTCTGTACAGGAAATCCCGGATCTATAAATAGAACAGTGTTCTTTTCCTTACTGCATTGCGAACATGTTAGAAACGCAGCGAAAGTACCTTGCATGCTGCCACATACAGGGACACAACATTCTGGAGATATGTCAACATTGATAAAAGCCTTGACGAATCTTGATGCTTCAGCTTTTAATCCGGAATATCCCTGGATGTCAGGGTAAGAATGGGCTATACCATCCTTCAAAGATTTTATTTGCGCTTCAACTCCAATCTTGGATGCCGGCAATCCGGGAATACCCATTTCCAATTTTACAAACTCAACCCCGGTTTCCTTTTCCGCAAAAGCAGCAACAGACTTGACCTCTCTTATCGTTGCTTTCTCAAAATCCTGTATACCAAACTGCCTTATGGCATTGTCTACAAGTTCTTTACTTATTGGTGTATCTCTCATGGCCTGAAACTTATAAATCTGTTAGTTCCATTAAAAACGAGTGTCATAAGGCGGCGCCAATGCCCAATGCCTTGATATTAGCTTCAACTACAGCGTCACCCTTACGCGAGAATACGGCACGAATTGCATCCTCAAGCTTTTCAATGTCTATACCTAAAGCCTTCTGAGCCGCCCCCAATAATACGACATTTGCTGAACGAGGCACATTGTTCTCCTTGGCAAGTTTATCAATGTCTATGAGAACAACATTGCTCATCGCAGAATATTCAGCTTTAATTTTATCTATATCAGGATAGTTCGGAATGTTTACATACGGCACACTTGACGTGATAATCCATCCTTTTTCCTTATTTAGATATGGAAGATACCTTAATGCTTCCATCGGTTCCATGGATATTATCACATCTGCCTGTCCCTTGGCGATAAGATCACTATGTATTGGTTCGGATGATATTCTCAAGTTGCTCTGTACATCTCCGCCTCTTTGAGACATTCCATGCACTTCAGCCTGCTTGATATATAAGCCTTCTTTAAGAGCTGCTTCACCTATAATTGCCGCAATAGAAAGAATACCTTGTCCTCCTACTCCACTAAGAATGATATCCGTTTTCATTTTTCTTGTCCTCCTTTTTGTTTCTTTTCCCTGATATGGCGTTGTAACGTTTGCATACACTCTCGGCATGGAATAATAACGCTTACTCCATGATATTCAATCTCATTTCGTAGCATTTGGGTTATTTCCGGCATATTCTTAGGTAATGGCACGACGGTTTTCAAATGCTCATTATCCAACCCGAGACCGCGGCAAATAGCTTCAAGTTTGTTTGTTCCTGCCGAATCTTGGCCACCGGTCATTGCCGTAGTGAGATTATCGCTTATTATAACAGTTATGTCTGAATTCTCATTTATTGCATCAAGCAAACCTGTCATACCGGAATGTGTAAACGTTGAATCTCCAATAACAGCAATGGCTGGCCACAACCCTGCGTCAGCTGCACCTTTTGCCATTGTAATGCTCGCTCCCATATCTACTGTTGAGTGCAACGCTTTATATGGAGGAAGTGCACCTAAAGTGTAACATCCTATATCACCAAAGACCCTTGCATTAGGATAATCTGCAAGAACATCGTTCAAAGCTGCATAAACATCCCTGTGTCCACATCCCTGACATAATGCCGGTGGCCGAGGAACTGTGTTTTGACTCTGCGCGTGCCCCTCATTTTCCGGCAATCCTAAAGCTTTCCTGACTATATCAGGTGTTAATTCACCGGTTCTTGGCAAGCTTCCGTCCAACTTACCCTTAATAATTGAATCACCAGGCATAACGCCACAAAGCGAATCCTCAATAAAAGGTTGTCCCTCTTCAATTACCAAAATCTCGTCACACTCTTTCGTCATGTTGCGTAACAAATCTTTTGGCAAGGGATATTGACCTATTTTTAATACAGGATAAGGACATCCATCAGGATAACATTCATTTAGATAATTTATACCTATTCCCCCCGTGACAATACCTAAAGTCTTGTCTTTGTTATCGTAATAAATATTAAAATTACTTTTTACTGAGTCTTTTTCCAATTCTACTTGTTGTGCCGTAACAATATCATTACGTTTTCTTGCCATCGCCGGCAGTAAGACCCATTCACTTGATTTAGAATTATAATTTATATCATTCTGTTTCCTTGGTTGATCAGCAATTTCAACAACAGCCCTACTATGTGCCATTCTTGTTGTTACACGCATCAACACCGGGAGATGTACCCGCTCGCTATAATCAAACGCAAAACCAACCATATCATACGCTTCTTGCTGGCATGATGGTTCAAAACATGGTATCATTGCAAATTTTGCGTAAAACCTACTGTCTTGCTCATTTTGCGAAGAGTGCATTAACGGATCATCAGCGACAAGAACTATTATTCCGCCATTAGTTCCTGTCATGCCTGAATTAACAAACGGATCAGCACAAACATTCAGACCGACATGCTTCATGCAAACCATAGCCCGTTTACCCATGAAGGACATGCCCAAAGCTTCTTCCATGGCAGTCTTTTCATTTACGGACCACTTACTGTGTATTCCTCTATCACTTGCAATCCGTGAATTTTGGATATACTCCGTGATTTCAGTTGAAGGCGTGCCAGGATAAGCGTAAACACCGCTTAATCCCGCATCAATTGCAGCTTGGGCAATTGCTTCATCTCCTAATAAAAGTTTTTTCATAGTATTAAGTTTAAAATAACAATGGCTATATTTTTATTTTACGGTCACTTTCAATGGAGCGTGCAAGGCGTTAAGCGTTTCTTCTGAACGCAACTTCCACTCATTTAGTGTACGTACGTCATTCTTGCTCCATGCCGAACCGAAATAATACGTATATCTTTCACCAGGCTGGTAGGTTATAATACCTACTCCATGGCCTGCATTCCCATTAGTTGGCGTTTCATACATTATGTCTTTAGTGGCTTTTACGCCGTTGGGGAATAACACACCTACATAAATCTGGAAATTCTGTTTTGCAGGATTATCCGTAGGATCTGCATAAAGCACATAGTTCTCACCATATAAAACACTTTTTGTATCCTCGCTATGAAGAACTACTCCTGCAACCATATCACAAGGTTTTGTCAGACCTTCATACCATACTGTCATTTTATTAAAGTTGCTGCCCTTGTCCAGACTTATAATACGATGTTCAATAACATTCTTGTCTGTACCAACAGTAAGAGGATTATACTCTAATTGAACGGTAAAGCGCAACGGGCCGTTGTCGAGAATTCTATAAGTCTTATAACAATATGGTAAAACCATTTCTCCACCAAACATTAATGCTGGCGCTCCACATCCTAACGTAGGACCAACTTTATAGCAATCAAGACCATAACCATGATCATAATGGTATGTCGTCTCTTGCTCCATTTCTAATGCCTCAGCCGTTTTTCCTTCTTCTTTTAAAGCTTCTATTTTCCCATGGTTGGACAATTCTGTTTCATACCTCTTCTCAACTTCTAAATCCGGAGTATTCTTAACCCAGACATCTATACCGAAAGCCTTTTCCCCTGTACGCTGTAATGCAGGTCCATAAACGCGGTATGCAGTTCTGTCATTTTCCCATGCGATATCGTCTACTCTTTCAGGATATTGCTTTCCACATACGATTGTTTTCATCGGCTTCGGTGTTCCTGGAACAATTGTAAAATCTGCCGTACCTTCAGGACGCACACTGGCATCAATGAGCAGCTTACCATCATATGTAATTTGGTAAGTGACTTGCTGTCCTAATGCATTTTTCACAATAAACTTGTCTCCGTCATTTATTCCAAGTTTTGCATAAACGTCTTTTACGGGAATTTCAACAACTTCCTGCCGCTGCACACCTGAATTATTTGCTACAGTAATTGTCACATCCCCGGCAACCGCCGAAACAGGCATTAGCATAAAAGCAAACGCCAAAGCGCAAAATGATTTTGATTTTCTCATTTGTTTTGATTATTATAGTAGTCAGTATTATTTTAAATTATCAATAAAAAACTGTGTAATCTGCCTGAACAGATGGTTGCGTGTATTCCCGCCATAAATACTATGGTTCCTATTAGTATAAACGTTCATCTTGAAATCCTTGTCTGCTTGTACAAGTGCCTCGGAGTATTCAAACACATTCTGTGGATGCACATTGTCATCCGCCAATCCCTGACAAATCAACAATGCTCCATGTAATTTGTCTGCACGCTTTATGGGATTATCATCATAACCGGCCGGATTTTCCTTTGGAGTACGCATATATCTTTCTGTGTAGACAGTGTCATAATATCTCCAATCTGTTGGTGGTGCAACTGCAACTCCAGCCTTAAAGACACCACGCCCCTCGCTCATGCTCATCAGGGTATTGAAACCTCCATAGCTCCATCCCCAGATACCGATGTTGTTTTTATCTACATATGGCAATGTTCCTAAATACAAAGCGGCTTCGACCTGGTCTTTTGACTCAAGATTGCCAAGATTCATATACACACTTTTTTCAAACTCAGCACCACGGCCACCAGTTCCTCTACCATCAACACATACAAGAATAAATCCATTTGAGGCTAAATATTCATCAAACAACGCGCCCTGCCCCATAGAACCTACGTTCCATGAATTTATTACCTGCTGACTTCCCGGACCACTGTATTGCCACATTATCACTGGATACTTCTTACTTGCATCAAAATTGACTGGTTTTATCATCACACCATTCAATTCAATTCCTTCCGATGTCTTAAAACTGAAAAATTCTTTCTTCGGCAAGCCGCAATCTGCCAGCTTACTTTTTAAAGCTTTATTATCAATCAAAGCTACGGTTTGCTTACCATTATTTGTATATATTGAGTATTCATACGGAGTATTACTATCGCTCCATTGATTGATGAAGTATTTAAAATCCTTACTGAACACAGCTGTATTCCATCCTTCTCGAGATGTCAGACATATGGTCTTCCCATTTTTCATAGTTACATAAACCTCACGATTCATTGGATTCTTACCGGCTGCCTGATAATACACATTTCCGGATTCCTCATCGTAACCATAAACGTCTGTTACATCATAATTTGCTTTTGTCAACTGACCTTGCAGTTGGCCCGTAAGACTATACAGATACAATTGCATATGTCCACTTCTATCGCTTGGAACAAGAATATGGTTCCTGGTAACCATAATATTCTCCATAGCTTCTTCCTTTACGTACTTAGGAACATTCTCGTCAACAAGCAATTTACATACAGTACTACGCGGATTTGCCGAATATAAACGCAATTGATCTTGATGTCGATTCATTGTAAAGATTAATATCTTTTCCGAATCTGTCGTTGATTTAATACGTGGAATATAACCATCCGTGTCCATCGGCAATTGCATTTTTCTTGTCTGGCGTGACTGTATGTCAAAACTCATAACAGAAACTGATGAATTCTCAAAACCGGCTTTAGGATATTTATAAGAATAAAATCCCGGGTAAGATTCAAATTCATTATTCTCAGGATCAAGTCCTTTATACATTTGCAATGAATAAGTTGGAACATTCGTCTCATCATACCTAATCCAACATAACATTGAACCATCAGCATTAAATGTCATAGCTGTATTGAATCCGAATTCTTCCTCGTTCACCCAATCCGGCACACCATTGATAATACCATTTGTCTTCCCGTCTTTTGTAACTTGACTTTCGGCATTACCATAAAGCAATTTTATTAAAAATATATTATTATCCCGTACAAATGCAACTTTAAGTCCATCAGGTGACCATACAGGAGTTCGTTCTATACCTTTATCAGATAACCGTTCCATCCTTCGGTCTGCAATATTATAAATGTAATAAGTGGCAGTAAATGAACGGCGATATATTTTTTTTGTGTTTGTCTGGATAAGCATTTTGGTTCCATCCGGACTCATAATATAGTTGTCAAATGCATCAATACTCTCACCTATGGTATTGCCAACATCAAACAACACACCTGTTTGCTTACCCGTCTTATAGGAATATTTTACTATTTGTCGACCATCCTTACTTATCATGGCATAACTCTCTCCATCAGACAACGGAGTTACAGCGCTCAAATATTCTGCGGAATAAGTTCCGTTGGCAATATCTTTTAGTTGAAGCATGTTCCCAGACATAATGTCACCCACTGTCATTAATAAGACAGTGCATAAGACAAAAAACTTTTTCATTGTTCTTTTATGTTATTTTTGGGCAAAGATACAGATTTTTCACTACATTTGCATACTTGATTGATTTAAAAGATATTAATACAAAAGTTCAAAAAATATGAATTCTCAATTACCATATAACGACTTCGGCACATGGTTACGGACATTGTTTCCTTACAAAATACAGAAAATATCAGTCAATGCAGGATTTTCATGCCCAAACCGTGACGGGAGAATAAGTACTGGAGGATGTACTTTTTGTGACAATAATACTTTTAATCCATCATACTGCGACAAGAATAAGGCAATAAGAAAACAGCTTGAAACCGGTAAACTTTTTTTTGCAAGAAAGTATCCAGACATGCGCTATCTTGCATATTTCCAAGCTTATTCAAACACATACGCATCACTTGACACACTTAAACGTTTATACGAAGAAGCGCTACAGACAGATGGTGTGGTTGGTCTCGTCATTGGAACGCGCCCAGACTGTGTTACTAGTGAAATACTTGACTATATCGGGAATTTATCACAACAAACATTTATTATTATTGAATATGGGATAGAGAGCAACAATAACGTCACATTGAATAAAATTAACAGAGGGCATTCTTTCGAATGTTCATGTCACGCAATAAAAGAAACAAAAGAAAGGGGAATATTAACAGGCGGTCATGTCATTTTAGGATTACCTGGTGAAACAGATAATGACATGTTAAATCAAGCCGCTGATATCTCAACAACTCAACTTGACATTCTGAAAATACACCAGTTACAGATAATCAAAGGAACAGCTTTAGCTAATGAATACAATAAACATCCTTTCAGATTGTTTACACCTGAATCATATATTCCTCTGTTATCCAAATATATTCAGAGATTGCGCCCAAATCTGATACTTGACAGATTTACATCACAAGCACCCAAAGAGATGCTGATTGCGCCAAACTGGGGATTGAAAAATCATGAATTTACCAATATGCTCGTAAACTACATGAATAAGAACGATATTCACCAAGGACAAGCATACGACACAATATGTACGAAACATGAATGCAAATAAAATATGCCTAACGGTGTTCAGGCACAATGGCTAAATATACAAGATCCGTATCTGTATTGTTTTCCATGTAATGCGCATGGCCTTCTGGACAATAATGGACTTCGCCAGGATTTGCAGTTTCTTTTTCTCCGTCATAGTAAAACGTCGCCGTTCCACTGATTATGTATACAATCTCACAATTCCCCTCATGTGTATGCAAACCACTCGATGCACCCGGACGGAGACAGCTTTTCATTATTTTACATTTTCCATCAATATAATTGCGTGTACACAGTTCACATTTACCGCCCTTAAAATTCATCACGCTTTCCTCTTTTATTTGGCTGAAATCTATTATCATAAATATAATCTCCCAATATTATAAATCACAAGTCTTCAAAAAAGATGTGTTATCCACTTATAAATATCTATTCTTTATCAAACAAAGTGTCAATCTCCTTAATCTCGTCCTCATCAAACCATTTTGTAAGTTTAGCTCTTGACTTTTCCTTAATTTCATCTGATACATTTCCCCAGACCTTATTCAATACATAAACCAAAACTGCAAGGTCGTCACCCAAACCAGCAATAGGAATAGCATCTGGTATTACGTCAAGAGGACTTATCAGATACCCTAAAGCACCTATAATTATAGCTTTATCCTTTACTGACACCTTGTCACTTTGAAGAGTGTAATAGAGAATGAACGCTGCATACACAAGTTTTGCCCCTGCCCTTTTCGCTATTTTTGAAATTTTCTCAATAAAATCACCAGCCGTGAATTTATTGGAATATGACATAAAATCTGGTAAATTCATAATCGGATAGCTTTTAATTTATTATAATAGTGGTACAAAAGTAATAATTATTTTCATTACGTCCAAAAAATATTTTGCTTTTTGTTTAACTTAAACTATCTTTGCAAACAAGATTTGTAGCAGCAAAGTCGGGAAAATCAAGTAAAAAAATGTCCGATTATCTGTTGGCAATCTGCTTTACAACTTTATAATTTTAAGAATATGGAAACAAAAGCAACAATAGACTGGGAACATACACTAATAAATAAAATTGAAAACAACAATGGGAAGCATGGTTTCCCTTCCGTTGAAGATTTCGGAATAACAATAGAAGATGTAAAGGATTACGCTTACGACAAGCAACGCATATTTGACCGAGAGGAAGAAAGAAAGAAAAAACTTGTTGTTCCTGGAATAATATTAGTCATGCCGCCGATTGTTTTATCCGCATTCAGAAATGACACATTGACTCTGCTATTTGGTGTTGTCATAGGCTTACTGCTCGTTTTCATATACAATGCCATTATGAAAGCCATAGATAACATGGACATAAGAAAAATGCGCCGTGACGAAATTGAGGAATACATCACGGCTGTAATGGACTATAAAGAAGACTTAGCTTAAAAACAAAACTTAAGAATTTGCCTCCACTGGATTGACACTTGATAAATAAGCCATCAATCAATTGGTATACATGTCTTTTAATAGCACTTCACGTTGTGTGTCAAGATAATCTTGGCGCGCACGTATTACATTCCGCCAATTTTCCGAGTCAAGTTTGTGCATGTCCAGCTCGATCGCCCATTTTCCTTTTGATTCCAAGCGGTCTAGAAGTGTCCCTACACTAAGCCGTGTTGTCGACTCCGCAGGTTGAAATCTGCTTTCATCACCTTTTTCGTCACATGATATTTCTGTTATAATATTCACACAAATCAATTCATACAGTAAGTCATTGACTATTCTTACCGGGATACCCGTTTTTAACTTTAACTCTAAAGCAGTATAAGGCTTGCCTCCTTCTTCAAAACGTTTGCAAATAAGACTTGCAAGCATTACACTCAACATCATGCGGTATCTATGACTTATATCTTCAGTTTTAGCCCGAAACGCAAAATCTTCAAGATTCTGGTTTGTATAACATAACTCCGCACCAAACAAGCAAATTGTCCAGGAAATTTGTACCCAAAGCATAAATAACGGCAGTGCGGCAAAAGAACCGTATATTGCATTATAACTGCTGACCCATATTTGCGAATGTATATATACAAACTGTAATCCTTGCATTGCAACACCGGCAAGAATGCCTGGCACAACCACACAGCCAAGCTTTACCTTTGTATTAGGCATAAACAGATAAAGGGCTATAAATACGGCTGACATAAAGATGTATGGCATCAGGTCAATTAAGAAGCGCATTAAAGGCGCCAACAATTCATAACCTTCAATATTATCCAATAACGTAGCAACAAATATTGATATTCCGGAAGTTACGACTATAATTATCGGTACGAGAAGGAACATCGCCATATAGTCTGTTATGGTCCTGAAAACACTGCGTGGCTTTTTTACTTGCCATATATAATTGAATGTTTGTTCTATGTTATTAATCAGCATTATTACTGTACATAACATAAATATAAGACCTATGCCCAGAAATACCCCACTCTTTGTATGCACCAAATATGAGTTGACAAAACCGATTATTACGTCCGCAACCTGTGGTTGACTGGCTAACGCATCACGAAACCATGATTCAATATATTTGTTGTAACCGAATCCTCTTGCAATGGCAAAAACCACTGCCATTATCGGAACTATTGCCAACAATGTAGAGTAAGTCAACGCCGAGGCCGAAGCTACCATCCGTTTTGTCGTAGCCCTTTCTATTGCAAGCAGTACTTTTTTTATAATGCTATATGTAAAATACAACCAAGGGGATACGTCATCATGTCTGACATGCCATATACCAACTTTAAGGAAATCTATTATATGCTGTATGCGTTTTTTCATGTATGTAAGTATTAGCCTGCATTATTAAGTTATGTAAGAAAATAAATACAGTGCCCCTGTAAGCCGGGTTCTGTTCCTCATAACATTCATCATGATATAAGGCGTCTGTCATTTATCTAATCCGCGGATCACTCCACGGCTTAAGCGTTCCACCCTCCACCGTTATGAATATCATATCGGGCGGACAACCCTCGGACGGTGGTTTACGCGAACTTGCAGCCCCCAGATGGCACGGCATGCCAATCACTTGACACCCGGTGGTCTCTTACACCACCTTCTCACCCTTACCTGTACACAAGCACAGGCGGTTATTTTCTTCTGCCGTCTCCTGTCGTCACCGACAGCTTCTACTTTCAGAAGTGAGGCGTCCTGCGCTGCCCGGACTTTCCTCCCGCACGATAGTGTGCCGGCGACAGACCGGAGCACTGTATTCGTTAATGCAAAGATAATACATATTTTTGACATTGCGAAAAATCCCCATAAATTCCTTTTACGGAAATTACGGGGATTAATCTGTGATTCCGTAGGGATTCGAACCCTAGACCCACGCCTTAGAAGGGCGTTGCTCTAATCCAACTGAGCTACGGAACCTCCAAATCGGGTGCAAATTTACTTAAAAATATCTTTTTCACAAAATTTTCCGAATAAAAAATAGGCTTCGTACCGTTCTATTATAACGATTCGAAGCCTAAATCATATTCTAAGCCATAAGTTTCAGTAATTGTACAATGCTTATTTTATTTACGAGTTCATTGTAGCAAGAAACTCCTCGTTGCTTCTTGTATGGCTTATTCGGTCATGTATTGTATTCATTGCTTCTATCGGGTTCATGTCAGCAATAAACTTACGCAGCACCCACATGCGGTCAAGCGTCAGTTTGTCTTGCAGTAAATCATCACGACGCGTACTTGAAGCCACAAGGTTGACAGCCGGGAATATCCTCTTGTTGCTAAGATTACGGTCAAGCTGCAACTCCATGTTTCCTGTACCCTTGAATTCTTCGAATATCACTTCATCCATCTTGCTGCCAGTATCTATAAGTGCCGTTGCCACGATGGTAAGCGAACCTCCACCCTCTATGTTTCTTGCCGCACCGAAGAAACGTTTTGGCTTTTGCAATGCGTTAGCATCCACACCACCGGTTAAGACCTTGCCACTTGCTGGAGCTACAGTGTTATACGCCCTGGCAAGACGTGTTATAGAATCAAGGAATATCACAACATCATGTCCACATTCAACCATGCGTTTTGCCTTTTCAAGCACGATTCCGGCTATTTTAACATGGCGTTCAGCCGGTTCATCAAATGTTGAAGCTATAACCTCGGCATTTACTGTGCGTGCCATATCTGTCACTTCCTCTGGACGTTCGTCTATCAGGAGCATCATCAGGTATGCCTCAGGATGATTGGCGGCAATCGCATTTGCAATATCTTTCATAAGGATCGTCTTACCTGTTTTTGGCTGTGCGACAATTAATGCACGCTGGCCTTTACCTATTGGCGAGAACAGATCTACAATCCTTGTGCTGAGATTTGTCGTAGCCGGGTCGCCACACAATGTGAACTTCTCGTCAGGGAATAACGGGGTCAGATGGTCAAACGGTATACGGTCACGCACTTCCGCCGGATCACGTCCGTTAATCTTGTCAATACTTGTAAGCGGGAAATACTTTTCTCCGTCATGAGGCGGACGGACATGACACTCAAGCACATCACCTGTCTTAAGTCCGTAGCGCTTGATTTGCGCTATCGAGACGTAAATGTCGTCGGGTGATGAAAGATAATTATAATCACTGGAACGCAAGAATCCATAACCGTCGGGCATTATTTCGAGTACCCCGTTTGCGGTGATGATATCCTCAAAATCAAACGATGTTACCATTTCCTGCTCTGGATGTGGTGCATAGGCAACAGTATTCATGTCAACTGGCAAAGTAGGATTATCGAACATGTCAAAGTTCGGGACTGCGGTCTGGTCTTCAATCGGCAGATCAACTACAGTTATAAAATCCGTTCCGTCGCCGGGATCGCCCTCCCAAACACCCGAAACCATTGCCTCGCGCTTTTCGTCCGCCATTTCGTTGTGTGCGTTGACCTTAGCCTGTAATTGGGCTATCAGGTCTGACTGATCCGCTCCTTCTGTAGCATCGTCATTATTTGTATATCCTTCTTCCGGCACAATTGGTTCTTCCTCATTATTTATCTCCGAACTATCGTCCCGCATGAACGGCGGCACCATGGCTTCAACATTTTCCTCTACATGCGTATCAGTAGTTTCCTCCAAACCACCAATTTGTTCGGGTTCTGGCGTATCTACAACAACCGGCGTTACGTTTTCAGGTACTTCAGCGTCAATTTCCTGTTCCGGCAGTTCTTCAACCTGTGGTTCAGGTTCAGCCTTAGCTTTTGACCTTGAACGTGTAGTTTTGGGTTTTGCCGGAGCCGCTATAGGAGTATCGTTAAATAGCGACGGAACTTCTGCCTGCACTTTGTTTTTCTTAAGGTCGAAATTCTCTCCCTCTTTTCCGTTTACAGTATAAACCCTATCTGTATCTTTCTTGACTATTCGCACTCTACGGCGTTTTGTTCCGAGGGGATTCTTGTTACCCTCAACTTCCGCTTGCTTGTCAAGAATTGAATAAATAATATCTTCCTGGCTGTCGCCTGACTTGATTTTAGCCCCTGTCTGTTCGGCTATTTCTTCAAGTTCGGCGATATTTTTAGATAATAAGTCGTCTTTGCTGTACATAAGTAAGATATGTGTGAAAAATTTAATGATTGAACACGTTTCGCGAGCGGAAACGCATGGTTGTATCTTTAATTGATATGCAAAAGTAATAATAAATATTGAAGAAAACGAACAAAATGGTATAACATCTTACTATTTTAACTAATTTTCAACTTTCATTGTTCTATTTCTGACAGTTCAAGCCATCTCATTTCCTTTTCGTCGAGTTCTTCTTTCAGAACAGGCAGACGCTTGCTCTTTTCCGTAAGCTCATCTACAGATAAAGTCCCGCTGCACAGTTGTTCTTCAAGCAATTTTCGTTCAGCCTCAAGCTGGGCTATCTCCTGTTCGAGTTTTGCGTATTCCTGTCTTTCCTTGTACGTCATGCGGCGCTTGTCTGAATGACGTTTTTCCCTTACAGTGGCCGCCTTCTGCGTCGTATTATTATCCTTTTCCTCATCCTTGCTTTTAAGTGAGCGCCATTCACGGTATTGGGTATAGTTTCCGGGAAAATCCTGAACCTCACCGTTACCCTTGAACACAAGCAGGTGGTCTACCACCTTGTCCATGAAATAGCGGTCGTGGCTTACTATTATTACGCAGCCTGGAAAATCCGCCAGGTATTCCTCGAATATCTGTAAAGTCTGTATGTCCAGGTCGTTGGTCGGTTCGTCAAGTACGAGAAAGTTGGGATTTCTCATCAACACGGTGCAAAGGTACAGCTTACGTTTCTCTCCACCGCTCAGTTTGTACACGTAATTGTGCTGTTGTTCCGGCGTGAACAGGAAATATTGCAGGAATTGCGATGCCGACAGGTGCTTGCCACCTCCCATGTCGATATACTCGGCAATGTCGGTTATGACATCTATAACTTTTTTCTGTTCGTCAAACTTCAATCCCTCTTGCGAGAAGTAACCGAACTTAACTGTTGAACCTATGTCGAATCGTCCGCCGTCAGGTTTCTCCAGTCCGAGCAGCATTTTTATAAATGTCGACTTGCCCGTACCGTTGTTACCAACAATACCCATCTTCTCGTAACGGGCAAAGTTATAATAAAAGTCCTTCAATATTACCTTGTCGTGACCGAACTGCTTGGATATATACTGGCACTCGAAAATCTTGCTCCCAATATACACGTTTCTCGACTTCAGCCTGACCTGCCGTTCCTCTATGCGCCGTCTGGCAATCTTTTCCAGTTCGTAGAAGGCATCCTCCCTATACCTTGCCTTATGCCCGCGTGCCTGCGGCATACGGCGCATCCAGTCAAGTTCCTTACGGTACAGGTTATTGGCGCGTGCCGTTTCGGCGCGCAGGTTGTCAATACGTTCCTGCCGTTTTTCCAGATAGTAGCTGTAGTTGCCGCGGTAGGTGTATATTGTCTTGTTGTCAAGTTCAAGGATTACCGAACATACGCGGTCAAGGAAAAATCTGTCGTGCGTGACCATAAGCAGTGTCTTGTTGCCGCGCGAAAGGAATCCTTCGAGCCATTCTATCATTTCCAGGTCAAGATGGTTGGTCGGCTCGTCCAACACCAGCATGTCAGGTTCTGTTATCAGAACGTTGGCCAACGCCACGCGTCGCTGCTGTCCGCCGCTGAGCGTTCCCATTGTCTGTCCAAGGTCGCCGAGCTTCAGTTGCGTCAGAATCTGCTTGGCTTTAAGTATTTTTTCATCGTCACCGGCATGGTTGAAGCAGGCGTCGAGCACAGTGTCTTCCGGATTGAATTTCGGTGTCTGCTCAAGATACCCAACGCGCAGGTCACGGCGGAAAATTATATCTCCCGAGTCATACCCCTCCGCACCGGTTATGATTGACAGCAATGTCGATTTGCCCGTGCCGTTTTGCGCCACAAGACCAATTTTCTGCCCTTCGGCCACGCTGAATGATATATCCTCAAACAACACATGCGCGCCGAATGATTTTGTTAGGTGCTGTACGTCAAGATATGGAATTTGTCCAGCCATCAGCCTATTTGCCGCCCTCCTTCAGCGTCTTGTTTATCGAGTCGATATAGTCAAGCACTTCGTCACGTCCTGTTTTCTTGTCGCTGCTCGTAATGAAGTACGGTGGCAACTCTTCCCACGTGTCGGCCAGTGAAGCCATATATCCCTCTACCGCGGGACTAACCTTGGTTACGGCCAGTTTGTCGGCCTTGGTGAATACGATAGAGAAAGGCACGTTGCTCTGCCCCAGCCAGTCGATAAACTCGCGGTCTATGGCCTGGAATCCGTGGCGTATGTCAATCAGCACGAACACGTTTACAAGCTGCTCGCGTTGTAGGATGTACGACGTAATCATCTGCTCCAGTTTCTTCTGCACCACCTTTGAGCGCTTGGCGTATCCGTATCCGGGCAGGTCAACGAGGTACCACTCGTTGTTTATTATAAAGTGGTTAATGAGCAGCGTCTTTCCGGGCGTAGCTGATGTCTTGGCCAGGTTCTTGTGGTTGCACAACATGTTTATAAGGCTCGATTTTCCCACGTTGCTTCTTCCTATGAAAGCATACTCTGGTTTCACGTCCTTGGGGCACATTGTCCATGTTGGGCTGCTTATTACAAATTCGGATTTGTTGATGTCCATTTAGCGTAGTTTTCCTGTAAATAAAAATATGTATGCGTATGGCGCATAAACGTATTACCGGCATGGTTACGGCCATGCCCTCTGCCGTGCGCCACAATTTCCGCATGCAAAGATAGTGCAAGTCGAGTGAAATGCAAAATAAAAGAAAGCGAAACGAACTTTTATTTTCATTTCCGAGACGAAGCCTATCATATCCAGAGATAGTGCAAGTCGAGTGAAATGCAAAATAAAAGAAAGCGAAACGAACTTTTATTTTCATTTCCGAGACAAAGCAAGCAAGTATGCTCGCAATAAAAATACAGGTAGACTAACAAAAGCGACATCATCATGTTGTTGAATCATTATTTACCCACTATGCGAGCGCTAAAACACGGTATTTGTACAAAAGGTGGTCTTTTACAATTCAAAAGGTCACTTTTTATGTTGTAAAACACGGCATTTTATATTGTAAAACATGGTCTTTTATAGAATCGTTCATAACTTCATGATTTTCGTTGAACCAGCTTATCGCTGTACATTTTTCATTGAATAAAAGGATGTTTGGCAAAATAAAAACATGAAGAATCTTGGTTTTTATGTCTTATTGAAGTAACTTTGCCACGAAAAAACATAAAGACATGAACCAACAATACCCCTCACAGCTGTTCGGCAAAGCCGTATCCGAGCTGGCCGGTCTGCCTGGCGTCGGACAAAAGACGGCCTTACGGCTTGCGCTGTTCTTGCTGCGTCAGGACAAGGAGAAGGTTGAACGTTTTACTAACGCCATAAATACAATGCGGCATGACATTAAGTATTGCCGCGTATGCCACAACATCTGCGATACCGATATATGCCCGATTTGCGCAAATCCACATCGTGACGCAACAACTGTATGCGTGGTGGAAAACGTACAGGACGTAATAGCCGTGGAGAATACACAGCAGTTTAACGGATTGTACCACGTGCTCAGAGGCGTAATATCGCCAATGGACGGTATCGGGCCGAACGACATCGAGATTGACTCGCTCGTAAAACGTGTAGAAGACGGTGGAATAAATGAGGTAATACTTGCTTTGAGCTCTACAATGGAAGGCGACACGACCAACTTCTACATATACAGAAAACTCGCTAAATACGATATACGTCTTAGCGTCATTGCACGCGGCATATCCGTTGGAGACGAACTTGAATATACGGACGAAGTGACCCTCGGACGCTCGATTATCAACCGCATGCCGTTTGAAGGGAAATAACCACTCATTTTATTATTCTTTTATTCTCAATCATAAAGTATAAACGATGAAGCAAACAAAATACATATTGACAGCGGAAATGTTAGGAAGCGTATTGATATCGCTTATTATAATAGTATTATATGAAAGCGGGGCATTACTGCCTGGCAGCTTCTCTGACAATGCCAATGCTGAATTCCTGGCCGTTACTTTCATGGAAATAATTACAATATGCATGATACCATTGTCACTCAAGTTGTTCAAGTTCAAGAAAATAAGCCTCTCACTGAAAAACGATACAAACAGAGGATTGACGAAATGGGGCACGATACGCATGGCTATGCTTTGTGTACCCATGATGGTAAACACACTTTGTTACTACCTCTTTGGATTTAACGTAGCTTTCGGTTATATGGGCATTATAGGGCTTATATGCCTTGCGTTCATCTTTCCAAGTACATCAAGATGCATTAACGAAACCCAAACGGAAGAATGAAACTGTCTATAATAATCGTCAGCTATAATGTCAGGTTTTACTTAATGCAATGCCTTGACAGTATTAAACGTGCGATAGACGGTATCGACGCGGAAATATTCGTGGTTGATAATCATTCAAAAGATGATACGGTCGAGTATTTAACGGCTACGGACCATGACGTTAAACTTATAGCCAGCCACCACAATAACGGCTTTGCAAAAGCCAACAACATGGCGATAAGACAGACTTCAGGTGAATACGTCTTACTAATCAACCCAGACACATTTGTCGGTGAAAATACGATCAAAGAATGTCTGGACTTTATGGACTCACATCCCAATGCCGGAGGATTGGGACTACAAATGCTGAATTGCGACGGAAGCCGGGCCTTGGAGAGCAGGCGAGGCAAACCGACCCCCATGACATCATTCTACAAAATGAGTGGCCTATGCGCAAAATTCCCCACACACAAGAGATTTGGCAAGTATTATATGTGCGGAATGTCATGGAATACTCCTGGAAAAATAGAAATCATAAGCGGAGCTTTCATGATGATGAGGAAGACCGCCCTTGATAAAGTTGGGCTTCTTGATGAAGACTTCTTCATGTATGGCGAGGATATAGACCTTTCATACAGACTAATGACTGAAGGATACGATAACTGGTACATCCCTGCAAAAATCCTCCACTATAAAGGGGAAAGCACACAAAAATCATCATTCCGTTATGTACATGTATTTTACGAAGCCATGCTCATCTTCTTACGCAAGCATTATAGCCACACTGGCTTTTGGTTGTACATACCGATTAAAACGGCCATATATGTAAAAGCCTCATTTGCGTTAGTGAAGATACTGACGGACAATGTAAACAAAATGCTCGGTTTCACTACAAGAAAAAACAGAAGAAACGTCAAATACGTCTTCATAGGTAAAGCCAATTCACTTGAGGCATGCCGTCAAATAGCAAACAGGAATGGGTTAATAGCCGAATATATTGAAAGCGACGAATATTCAAACAAATTAGGACATACAACGTTACACATAAACGCAGACAACGATAACAAGGTATATGCCGTTTACGACATTACGGCATACAAATACGAAACAATCTTGGAAATATTTTCCTTAAAACCTAATAAAGACATACTTATTGGCACATATTTACCGCAACACAATATGATAATAACGGATAAAGAAATAATAAGCTGATGACCGAACACCTGCCATTTGTTAGATTAAGAGCTATTGAACCGGAAGACCTCGACATTCTGTATGGTATTGAAAACGACACTCGTCTATGGAATGTGAGCGTAACAAGCGTGCCATATTCACGCTATACGCTTTATGACTACATAGCCAATTCAAAAAACGACATATATGCCGATAGGCAAGTAAGAATGATGATTGAAAACAAATGTGGTGAAGTAGTTGGAATTGTCGACCTTATAAATTTTGATCCCAAACATCTTAGAGCTGAGGTTGGAATTGTTATAGAACAAAAGTTTCGTAATAAAGGTTTTGCCCAAGCGACCATCAACCAAATCAAAGACTATTCTCTTAATATACTACATCTACACCAATTATATGCCTATGTAAACAAAGACAACAAACAATCATTAAATTTGTTTGAACGATGTGGTTTTATATCTACAACGGAGCTTCAAGACTGGCTATTTGATGGTAAAAATTACCATAACGCTCTATTATTTCAACTTTTTTTATAAAAAGTACGTTTAATATTTGGTCGTTACGAAAAATATTCATACCTTTGCATCCGCAATTAAGACAGATACCTAAGGTGCGTTAGTTCAGCCTGGTTAGAATGCCTGCCTGTCACGCAGGAGGTCACGGGTTCGAGTCCCGTACGCACCGCTGGAAATATCCAAGTTTCGGTCTATTGTAAGGTGCGTTAGTTCAGCCTGGTTAGAATGCCTGCCTGTCACGCAGGAGGTCACGGGTTCGAGTCCCGTACGCACCGCAATAGACATTGGAAATCAATGTTTTACAAATTAAGCACCCGATTTTACACCCAAGAATGTAAAGTTGGGTGTTTTCGTATTATTTATGATTATAAAGGGAGAGTATAAAAGTTTTTTGTCGATGCGTTCATAGGATTTATGTGCCTGATGTTTGCCGGGGGTATTGCTTATGCCATTTATCACGCCTTGTTCATTGCTGTTGTCCAGCAGAATATCGCTTCGGAAATTCTCGGGCGCACGTTTTCTTTGATATTTAGTCTGAGCACGCTCTCTTCCTTGTTGGGGATATTGGTATCGGGATATTTGGCTGAAAACATGAGTATTGCAACCTTGTTTGTAATCTGTGGGACGCTCATTGGAGCGGTCGGAGTAGCCGCGTGTTTCATCTCTTCGATAAAATCTCTGCAATAACATATTTATCACAAAGACATCGTTTATTATGACAAAAAAAGAACACATTACGATTTCAGACTTATTCCAAATATTGGATTTATTGGAAAGTACAGGCGTGAAGTATTGGCTCGATGGAGGATGGGGCGTAGATGCCCTGCATGGAGGGCAAACCAGAATCCATAGAGATGTGGATATTGATTTTGACAGCCGTTATACCGACAAATTGATTGCCTTTCTTCAGGAAAATGGTTTCGTCATAGAAACGGACTGGCTTCCTGCGAGGATGGAATTATACAGCGTCGAATTAGGGTATATAGACATACACCCGTTTATATTGAATGAGGATGGTACATCCAGACAAGCGGATTTGCAAGGTGGTTGGTATGAATTTCAGTCGGACTATTTTGGTGAAACTACTTTGGATGGCAGGGTTATTCCATGTATTTCATTGAAAGGGCAAAAGATATTCCATTCGGGATATGAATTGCGGGATAAGGATATTCATGACTTATCTATTCTTGATGCTATTTCAAAATCATAATTAAAAGCTGGAGGATCAATTCCCCCAGCTTTTTCAGCCCTCGTTACATCATAACTTGAATCCTCTACTTTTTCTTGGCTCTTCTGTTTTTCGTAAACCTTGCCGAAGTTTCTCCCATTGTTCTTTGAACCATTCGCCAATCGGTTGCCTGTTTATGGTCAGTACCAGTTTACTGTCATTGGTCGGATTCTTTTCCACTTTGAAAATATCATTCCTGATGTCAAACTTCCGTCTGTGCTCTTCGGAATAAATCCTGCCATTGCACCTGATAGCCTCTTTCTTCGTCAGAAGGCTCTCTATCATTTCTTTGGTGAAGCCGATGGCAGTGCATAGCTTTTCCATTCTCAACATCTCCCTGAGCATCGGAAACCACTTGAAAGCCTTTTCAAGCAAAGTATTCAAACGTGATATTTCCTTGTCTTTGGCTTCAAGCTCCTGATTGTGTATTCCTTGTAGGTTGCGTATCTGCCTGCCGTGCTGTTCCTGCATACGTTGCATTTGGGCTTTCAAGTCATCAATGCCCTTGTCCCGTTTGGCAATTTCCTGACGCAATTCTTCATTGGATTGTTCCAGTTTCTTCATTTTCCCGCTGCCGAAAAGAGAACCCACTCCGCTTGCTATGACCGTAGCGGCATCGGTGGCTGCACTTTTGAGCTTATCCGTGCGTATCTCCGATTTCACCTGTCTGAGTTCCTGTTCGGCAAGATTCACCTGTTGCTCCTTATGCCGCTTTACGGCTTCTATGCGTTGCAGTTCGGCTTTCTGCTTCTCAATGATGAAATCGTTCCTCTCCAGATGTTCTTTGCCTGTTACAGCCTTTGACTGTCCACGCTCCATTAGCAGAATGTCGGATGCCAGACTCTGCATTTCGGTCATGTCCTCGTCATTAAGTTTGCGGCTCTTGCCTGTATCGTGGTTCATCCAGTCGAATACGATATGGGCATGGTAATTCGGTTTGAACCACCTTTCGCCTACTTGGAAACTCTCCATGTCCTCCGGGTCAGGTTGTCCGCCCAGCCAATGCCCTTCGTCCTTGTGCAGGAAGATTTGAAGCGGTGTAATTCCCCATCGTTTTTGGCACTCTTCGCCAAACCTACGCACATCTGCCAAAGTGGTGTCCGGTCTGATGAGCAAGACTCCCTCACGGATGGGCGAGCATCCAGCAACCTTGATAATCTTGCCGTTCTTCCCTTTGCGCTCACGCTCCTTTTCCTGCATGGCACGGCCTGTCTTTTCCTTGACCATGCGTTTGATGTTCTCATAGTGCGCCTGCAATTCGGGACTTCCGAAATCCGGATTTATCCATTGTTCGTTATCAGCCGTAAGTTCGGGCACGATGTAGATTTTGGACTTGCCGATGTTGCGCATATATTCGGCAGTCCTCCGGTTATGAGCCTCGCTTGATACCACGTTGCAAGGCTTGATATGTATGCTTGATTTTGTTGCCATTTTCTTAAATTCAATTTGTGTTATTTTGTAATTTTGTTCGTTGCTTCCACTCATAACCGCAAGGGGTTCTTAGGGGTGAAACCCATAAGCGGAGTTTCCAAAGAGAGGGTCACTCTTTGGTCGGGTTGCATAGGGCAGAAAGCCCTTGCCGGGTTCTTAGGGCAGCGTCCTAAGCCCCTCGGGAGAGCCCACAACTACGAAAGCGAAGCGCGTAGTTATAGTGGGCTATAACCGGAAGCCTTTCGGTTTCTTGGGTAACGCATCATTCCTCTTTTTGACGAATTGCATTTGCTCTTTTCTATCCGCCATGCGTTTCTGCAAATACTCGTTCAGGTCTTTGCATCCGCTGTAGATTTGTGAAGCGTCCCGTATATGCCGGGTGCTGTCGTATTCCTTGCGGATTTGCTGAAGGGCTTCCATTCCTGCACGGTCATTGTCAAAAAAGCAGTGGATGCGCTCATAGCTTCCCAATGGATAAAGTGCTTTGGAAACATTGGCAACAGAGTTCAGAACCATGTAATCCTGCCTGTCGAATTCAAGGTATTGCGGACAGCTTTCGAGCCGTAGGGTCAGAAATGAGAGGTAGTCCATAAATCCCTCGAAAACGAAACACGTGCCCTTTGGCTCTCCCGACTGTCTGATGTGGGATATTTCCTTCGGTGCGATACAGCCCTTGAAATATCGGTTGCGGATTTCATAGCCGCCCGACATGTTGGGAAACGCAATGGCGAAGTACCGTTTGCCGTTGTGCGTAAACCGCGCTTCCTTACATTCTTTTTTCGCCAGTGCCGGATTTATCCCCCTTTCCTGCAAGTAAGCGAGCAAGGCAGGAGAAGAAAGCGGCACGATTTCCAACTGTTGGAAACTCGGCTCTGTAAATGACTGCTTGCGAAAAGAGAAAGAAACGGGGTGCACGTGCGGTGCTTGTTCCTCTATGCGTTTCAAAAGGTACGGCACGCTGTCCGTTGCATAGAGGTGCGAAGCCAGCGCGATGATGTTGCCGCCCTTGCCGAGCGCAAAATCATACCATTGGTTCCGCTCGGTGTTCACCTTGAACGAGGCTTCGGTTTCTTCCCTGAACGGTGATTTGTACCATAGATTGATGCCCTGCCGCTTCACCGGGCTATATCCCAAGCTGTGAAGGTATTCTTCCAGCCTGATTTGTTTTGCTGTCTGTATGTCCATAAATGATTGTCTTTATCGGTTATTGTTTGTTTTTCTTTTCGCCAGTATCTGTTTATAGGTTACTGGCTGTATAACCACTTCACTTTATTGTCGTATATATAGGATACGGCTTAAAGTGAAGCGGTTTGATGCGCTCCTGCAACCACTTCGCTTTATCCTAATATATAGACCCGGAGAATAAAGTGAAGTGATTGCAGGAAGCGTGTCAATAGTGGAAATCCGGTTCGTATCTGTACTTCCTGCCGTTCTCCTGCACTATCATCCGCTTGTTCTTCAACACTGTGATGAGTTTAACCAGCTTGTTGTCGCTTAACGGAACACCCACCAAGGCATACGACTCTTTCAATGCTTTGCCCAGTTCCTTATATCCGTATTCGTCCTGCAACGAAAATGCGGCTTCCAGTGCTATCCGGTGTTGTTGCTCGGAAATGTCCTTGCAGGCATCGAACCTTTCACCTTGGGGTCTGCCGGGCGCTTTGGTTTCTGTCTGGTAATCCTCCATCAGTTCAGGCAATGCCCTTTCATTGATGCGGAAGGCAAACGGCTCGAAGTCCATCGCACGGATGTGCATGGCGGAAACCTTGCTGATGTCCCCGTTACTTTTGTCCTTTTCAACGAGCAGTACGCTTTCAGCCTTGTTGTTCAGTTCCGTGCCGATATGTCCCCTTGCGTTCTCATCCCCCTTGTTCTGGTGGAGTATCGTGTGGATATGTATCTGCCTGTCGTCCGTCCACTGCATCAGTTTCGATATGATGCGTGTCGATTCGCTGGGGCTGTTGATGTCATACACCATGTCACGGATGCCGTCTATCACCACCATACCGAGGTTCGGTGTATGGTAGATTGCCTGTTCGACAATCCTTATGCGTTGCTCCGGCGTATATTTCCGCAGGGCAAGGAACTCAAGGTTCTCGTTGTCCCTATCATCGGGCAGCCCTGCCATGCGCATGATGCGTTCCATCACATTCAGGCAGTGGTGGGGGCTTTGCTCCGTATCCACGTAAAGCACTTTCCGCTTGGCTTCGGGAAGTTCAGCCGCATACCTGAGCACCGTGCCGTTCTTCAAAGCCGCAGCCACGATAGCCGACACATTGAATGTCTTCTTGCTTTTGGCTTTGCCGATGGATGCACTGAAATTTCCCAACGTGCCGATTACAGAACCTTTCACGCTGAGGATTTCTGGCGCTTTCTCGTATTTTCCCGACAAGCTAAGCCGTGAGGCTTGCCAGAGGATTACCGCCTGTTCGTCCGATATTTCCCGGATGTCTTTCATATAGTCCATAGCAATTCCTCCCGTTACTTGCGTCCGCCTGTTTTCTTCCCTGCCAGTTCAAGGGCAAGTTCCGCATCCACGATAATCTTGCGCCCTATCTGGGTGATGGCCTTGTCTATCTTTCCGCTTTTCTTTATACGGTTGGCGGTAGGCAGGCTGCACCCGAACAGCTTGGCGATACCGAGTATTCCGTACACATACTTCCTGCCTGTATCCGTTACGGGCTGCGGCTGCGCTTCCGGCTGACCGGATGCGTGCCTGCTTAACATGATGAACTCTTCGCCTGTCATCTGCCAGACGGGTTTGGATAATAATTCTTGTAGATTTTGCATAGTTCTACTTTTTTGATTCAACAATCAGCCCTGCGCACTGGCTGTTATTTCTGTTCTCGAACGATGCAAAATTAGGTAGGGTTATAGGTGGTAAGGATGGGGATGATATAATCCGAATGCCGATGTATCTTATTGAATATCAGAAAATAAAAATACCACTCAAAAATTAATTTGAGTGGTAAAAGTGGAACTTTCGTAAAGAATCAGGATATATCACGGATTATCTGAATATATGTTCCATTTCCTTGGCGAAATTCTGGTTGCTGTCACTGGGGAAATCAGAAACTGGCTCCTTGTACTTTGACTTGTAGTAGCTGTCATCAATATCCAGCAGTTTCAGTATTCCGGCTTTCCATTTGTCCCTGTCCTGTTTGGGGAGCTTTTCGCTCATGAGGTATATCAGATAACATACACGTATCTTCTCTCTCGGTTTGGTTTTCAGCTTGCAGTTACAGGGGTGCAGGTTCATGTTGGCATAGAAATCCGGTGCGGAAATTTCTTCGAACTGTTCTCCCACACATACCTCATGAATGAGCGAAAGCAATTTCATGCTGAAATATTCTTGTTGTTCATCCGTCGTTTCCTGCTGGCCGACGGGTTTGCCCGGCTCGTCCTGTCGTTTCCCGTCAGGAATGTATTTCTTCAATATATCCAGAAAAAGGCAGCTTTGGCGGTATATGTCCGCACAACGGTTCTTCATATATTGGAACGCCTCTTTCCTTGCTGTCTTTTGCTGGTCGTAGAGTTCGTTCAGTATGGCTCTTTCCTTGTCATATTCAGCCTTGCAGCGTTCATATTCTTTCTCCGCCTGTTTTTCTTCTTCGGCGGAATGTTCCCGGTAGCCAATGGAATCATACCTGTTGTTGGCTTCATTCAGCGGCTTGCTCAGACTTCTTGTAACATCCAGTTGGGCTTCAATTTCAAGGGAATACCTTTCCATGTGCTGATAGCAAACACGTTCTATCGCACTGTCACTTATGGGGTGCGTTTCATAAGCCTGTATGCTCTTTTCTATTTCGGTTTTCAGGCTGTTGAGTATCAGGGTGTATTGCTCTTTTTGCCTGTCAAGCACCAGTTCAAGGATGGCGGCTTCAAAAGATTTCATGTCATTGTACTGCTGACAGAAATCGGAAATAAATTTCTGCCTGTCAAAAGAGAAAGTGCTGTTGTCTATATAGTCCCTGTATATTCTGTTGAGTTCTCCGTATCGGGGAATCATCGTCTGTATATTGTCTGCCATAGGTGTCCTACTTTTGTCTGTTCTTTTCATTGTCAAGAAGCATCGTCAGTTCTTCTTCCACCTGTTCTATGCTCGGCAACGCAGATTTCAGATTTTCGGGTACTGCCTTGCTGAGTTGGTAGTCGCTGATGCCGATAGGCTGGTCATAGCCTGTCAGCGCATACTGCGCTACAATTTCATCCTTGCCCTTGCATAGCAGCAGCCCGATGGTCTTGTTGTCATTCTCTCCCCTCAGTTTGTCGTCCACCACATTAATGTAGAAGTTCAACTGTCCTGCGTATTCCGGTTTGAACGGGGTGGCTTTCAGTTCCACAACTACGTATGCATGGAGCTTTATGTTGTACAGGATTAAGTCGGCATAGAAATCGCTGTCGCCAATCTGGAAATGCTTCTGCCTTGCGACAAAGGCGAATCCGTTGCCCATCTCCAACAGGTAACGGGTAACGTGCTTCACCAGTTGTTCCTCTATGTCCCTTTCGTCCGCACGTTCTTTGGCTCCAGCCAAGTCAAAGATATACGGGTCTTTTAACAGGTAGTTGGCAAGGTCGCTTTGGGGTGCAGGAAGCGTGGCGATAAAATTGTTGACCTTGTGGCTGTTGATTTGCCGTTCAAACAATTTGCTTTCAATCTGCATTTTCAGGACATTGCTGCTCCAGCCCATTTCCACGGATTGCTTCATATACCAGTATTCCACACCCAACGGAAGCGAACTGTTCAGCAGAATCACATGGCTTGCCCAATTGATTCTTGCAACAGGTGATGCAAGGAACAGTTTTTCCATGTCCTCTATCGGCATCCGGTAAACGGCGGCTACTGTCTGGGCTACATCCTGAATTTGTGCAAGAGGTTCTTGCACAATTGCAACTTCCTTGTTGTCTGAAGATTGAATTTGCGCAAGAGGCTCTTGCGCAAATATCATATTGTTCAGGCTTTGAAGTTCATCCGTGATTTTCTGCACACTTGGAGTAAGTAATTTCGTATCGGTTTCTATAAAACTCCGTAATGCGCCCAATGGATATGAACGTGCGAACTGGCACATATAAGCCAAGTTCCTGACCGAATATCCTTTCTTTTCGGGATAACTGAACCGTATCGCCTGCGCCAGTCTCTTGATGACCTTGCCGCCCCAGCCTTGTCGGTTCTGGTGGTACAATATGTAATTGCCCATCTTCCAGTAGTGGAACAACATCTGCGCATTGGCGGCACTGATGAGCCGGACTTGCGCCTGCTCTATCTCTGAACCGATGGCATTGACGAAAGCCTCGAAACTTCTTTTCTCTATATTGTTATCGTTGTTGCTCATTGTTGTATGTATTGAAAGTCACAAAGGTAAGCCAAATTACAGGCTTTCCATGAAACTTGCTGATTGTTTTTACAGTTGGTTGAATTTGCTCATTGCATTGGCTTTCACATCGTCGGCGATGTCAATGTAAGGTTTCATTGCTTTGTAGTCGCTGTGTCCCGTCCATTTCATAACCACCTGAGCCGGAATGCCGAGAGCCAAGGCGTTGCAAATGAATGTCCTTCTTCCGGCATGGGTGCCCAGCAATGCGTATTTGGGTGTAATGGTGTCTATCCGCCTACTCCCTTTATAATAGGTCTCGCTTACTGGCTCATTGATTTCAGCAAGCTCCCCCAACTCTTTCAGATAATCGTTCATTTTCTGGTTGCTGATGACCGGGAGAGCCTTATGCCCCTCAAACTCCACATCTTTATATTTATCCAGTATCGCCTTACTGTGGTTGTTAAGCTCGATGATAAGCCTTTCGGCGGTCTTTACCGTGGTGATTTCTATATATCCGTCCCTGATGTCGCTTTTCTTCAGGTTATGCACATCTGAATACCGAAGCCCGGTGAAGCAGCAGAACAGAAAGACATCCCTCACCCGTTCAAGATACTGTTTGGTTTCAGGTATCTGATAGTTCTTGAGTTGGTTCAGTTCTTCCCATGTGAGGAATATCACTTTTTTCGGGGTACTCCGCAGTTTTGGATTGAAATCTTCGTAGGCATTGTTCATGCAATACCCTTTCTTGGTACACCAGCGCAGGAACCATTTCAGATAGGCGACCTGTTTCATGATGGATGTGTTCCGCATATCTTCGGTGTCTTTCAGGAAATTCACATACTTTGTTAGCTTGGGTTCATCCAACGATTCAAAAGTCAGTCCCTTGTCAAACTTTTCAAGATGTTTCCTTACTGCGGCAAATTTCTCATAGGTGGCATCAGACCAGCCGTTTTGCGTACCGCACTCCTTGATGAACTCATCAAACACCTCCAAAGGCAGAAATACGACCGGAGCCTGTTCCTCATCTTCCTTTTTTCCATTGTGCAATCTGTTGAACGCGTCCTTTACCTGCTCGGTAGTCGGCATAAATCCCTGCACCTCGAACTCCTTAAAGATGTTCTGTATTTCGGTGTAGTATTTCAGCAAGTCCGCATTGATTTCCGATGCACTTTGCTTCAGCTTGTTGGTGCATCCGTTCTTCACACGCTGCTTGTCGGCATCCCATTTGGCAACATCAATGCGGTAGCCTGTTGTGAACTCGATGCGGTGGCTGTCAAAAACAACACGCATACGGATAGGGACATTCTCCACGATTGGCACTCCGTTCTTCTTGCGGCTTTCCAATGAAAAGATGATGTTTCTCTTGATGTTCATAGCTGGGTGTATTAAAATCAACACCCAAATATACACCCAATAATTGAAACAGCAAAAGGTATTTAATGATATTTAGTAATATAGTTGATTTGTAATAACTTGATTATTATCAACATATTGAAGCTTTGTGAGATTTCTTGATTGTGTAAGTTAAAGTCCCGTCCGCACCGCAATAAATATTGAAAATCAATGTTTTACAAGACAAGCGCCCGACTTTAATATATAAAGTTGGGCGCTTTTTCATTTATTGTAGAACTCGTTTTCAGCAGAAATACAGAATGCTATATATTATCGATAATTTTTAACATTGCTGCAATATCCTCAATTATCATAGTTACTTTAGACTTTTCAATTAAAAGATTTCCTCCTGTCATTATGTAGGACGGCATTATCCTAATACTTTCATAATAAATTTCACTATTGCGCAATCTATAAGTAGATACTGAAGGGATAATATTTTTCTTTACAGACTTTCGAGTAAGCATGTTAAACGCTTTCTTTGCGACATCTCCCATGAGCATAACAACCTTTATATTAGGAAATAAAGAAAGTTCTGCCTCAAGGTACGGCAAGCTATTTTCAATGCAACTTCTATCAATAGAATATCCTACTTTTGGCGTTTTAACAGCATTTGTAACATAAATACCCATTTGTAAAATATCAAAAATAGAGGAAACATGGTTTCCTGCAAATTGAAAGAATGGAATTATTGTTTTCTGGTAATCAGCTGAAGGTTCGCCATAAAAATCTTGCACGGGATCAGGCGGAACAACCTCATTTATCATAACCGCTTTAATTGTAAAAGGATCAATCTCAATATTATTAAGATATAAACCATTAGCAATACCAACCTTAGTTTCAAGTTCTTTTTTTACATTCATACTTTATTTCTCACTAATGCCTAATTTAAATACAAATATAAACAAAAAATATAATCTTCTTGAAATAATGAGAACTTTTATACTTAACACCAGATTCAAATCTGGTATATAGTTATAATCAAATGTGCATTAAAACGGCATAAATATTATATTTAGATAGAATTTTAATAAAATAATTATCATTATATTTGTTTTTTACATAAAAATGTGTACCTTTGCAACCGCAAAATTCACGACAACACGACTATATCATATTAAGGAACAATAAAAACAATATCTTATGAATGCAGTACAAGTTGTAGAAAATCTCAAACAGAGATTTCCAAATGAGCCTGAATATATCCAGGCCGTAAGCCAAGTATTGGGAACAATAGAAGAGGAATACAACAAGCACCCTGAGTTTGACAAGGCAAATCTGATTGAACGTCTTTGTATCCCTGACCGAGTGATTGAATTTCGTGTCTCATGGGTTGACGACAAGGGCAATGTACGCACCAACATGGGATATCGTGTACAGCACAATAATGTAATTGGTCCGTATAAGGGAGGATTACGCTTTCACCAATCAGTGAACTTGGGTATCCTTAAATTCCTTGCGTTCGAACAGACATTCAAAAATTCACTTACCACATTGCCTATGGGTGGAGCAAAGGGTGGTTCAGACTTTTCACCACGTGGTAAAAGTGACGCAGAGGTAATGAGATTCTGCCAAGCGTTCATGAGCGAACTTTATCGCCATATCGGCGCTGATGTAGACGTACCTGCCGGTGATATAGGCGTAGGAGGACGCGAAGTTGCGTACATGTTCGGTATGTACAAAAAACTGACACATGAATGGAGCGGAATACTAACAGGAAAAGGAATCCAATTCGGAGGCTCATTGATACGTCCGGAGGCAACAGGTTACGGTAATGTGTACTTCCTCGTAAATATGCTCAATACGCGTGGTATAGACATCAAAGGCAAAACTGTACTCGTAAGTGGATCTGGCAATGTTGCCCAATACACAATCGAGAAATGTATAGAACTTGGTGCTAAGGTCGTAACGTGCTCCGATTCAGACGGATACATATATGATCCTGATGGTATTACCAGAGAAAAACTCGACTATATAATGGAGCTCAAGAACATTGAGCGTGGACGTATCCGCGAATATGCCGAAAAATATAATGTTAAATATGTCGAGGGAGCCAAGCCGTGGTTTGAAAAAGCTGATATTGCATTACCGTCGGCTACACAAAATGAAATTAACGAAGAAGCAGCCAAAGCTCTTGTAGCAAACGGAGTCATTGCTGTCAGTGAAGGCGCAAACATGCCTACCACACCAGAAGCTATCAAGGTATTCCAGGACGCAAAAATCCTTTATTCTCCTGGCAAAGCTGCAAATGCGGGTGGTGTTGCTGTATCAGGACTTGAAATGAGCCAAAACTCAGAACGTTTAAGTTGGAGCCGCGAGGAAGTTGATGCTAAATTGCATAGCATAATGAACAACATACATGAGAATTGTGTAAAATATGGAACCGAACCGGATGGCTATATAAATTATGTCAAAGGTGCCAATATTGCAGGTTTCCTTAAAGTTGCAAAAGCTATGATGGCTCAAGGCATAGTATAAAGATATAATAAAAAATTCAAAACCAGACAGTCATTGTTTACTGTCTGGTTTTTTTTGATAATCAAAATTATTACGTACAAAAGAATAAAAATTACGAAATTCTAGCATTGTTATCCCATCTGGCAAAAAGCTAAAATCTAATGGCTCGCATAACAATTTCTTGTAAAGAGTTTCACATGCACGGCATAATATTTCTTGATGGTCAAAAGCCAATGATGGTATTTCATCAAACTTAAACCAACTTGCTTTAGCTGCATCGTCTCCACCTGTTACAGACTGCAAACGAACAACTGCATAATAAGCTATACTTATAACCCGTTCACGAGGATCACGGTCAGGATTAGTGAAAGCATAAAACTGATTTATAACCACATCTGATAATCCTGTCTCTTCCTTCAACTCGCGTAAAGCCCCTGATTCCGCGGATTCATCAATATTGATAAAACCTCCCGGAAACGCCCACTTGCCTTTATACGGTTCATGACCTCGCTTAACAAGCAAAATCATCAAATTCACCCCATCGAAACCAAAAACCACGCAATCAGCAGTAACACTGGGATGAGGGTACTTGTAATGATATCTCAATTCATCCATATTCCACAATAATTAAAAATATCAAAAGTCAGCTCAGTTACGACTTGACATTGTTGACATTAAAAAACAAACGTATTTCAGAATACGAAATTACTGGATTAACTGCTCCTTTCACTTCTGATATGGAAGTAACACGTGGATGGGTTACTAAGAAAGTCTGTAATTCTTCTATATGACTTTGAGGAATCACCTTGTCTATACCCAATAAACCAGCCTTAACAAAATAAGCCAAATGTCCCATTACCGTATCTGCAACGAGCCCACGCTCTTTAGCAATCTGCCCTATCGTCATTCCTGATTTAAACATATCAAAACTAATTTCACGTGTATTTTTAGCGTTTTTTTTTGCTATGGGCAATTTTTTCTCACGCTTCACTGTTGAGTCATTTGCATTCAAATTCAATATAATCTTGGCTTTTTCCGTAAGATAATCCCCTGTGGAAAAAGACACATGATCTTGACTTTCATATTCAAGAAGCTTCTTTTTGATTATTAGTTCATCCGAAAATGTCGTAAACCGTTCTTCAAATTGCTGCTTTATAATCTTATTATCCGTGCTTATTTTCGTCTTCGCCAACAAAAGCAAAAAATCTTCTAATCTCTCTGAAAAATATTTTGACGCCTTTCGTATACGTTCATAAAGATATGCATCATCGGTATTTAATACATCACTTGACAAACGGGAATATTGCACCTTAAATTTTCGGGCAACATCTATAAGTTCATTAAATATAAGTCCAACATTTTTATAATTGGTGAGAAGCTTTGGATATTTACTATAAAAGTGTTCATCAATTGTTCGCAACAATAATCTAAACGAAGAATGTAACGTCGTAAAATCAAAAAGCTCGTCAAGAAGATTTATAAAATAGGCTAACTTTAACGACAAGAGTTCTGATTTATTTGGAATACATAAATCCAACCCATCAATATAACGTTCTACAATTTCATCACTTATCAAAGAGTCATGTCGCAGAGGAGCACTCAAAACAATACCATCTAACGTCTTACAACGGCTTAATGCGACATAAGCTTGTCCATGAGCAAAAGAATGTGAAACATCAATAATTGCATGGTCAAATGTAAGTCCTTGACTTTTATGTATAGTTATTGCCCACGCAAGCTTCAATGGATATTGTCTAAAGACACCTTCTACTGTTTCTTTAATTTCTTTTGTTCCATTATCAAGCGTATACTTAGAGTTTGTCCATTCAGCCTTTTCCAATCTAAAAGCCTCACTGCTGTTTTTCCCCTTCACGATAATATCTTCATTAGAAACTGCAATGACTTCACCTATCATGCCATTATAGAAACGTTTATCAGGATCATTTTTAATGAACATTACTTGCGCTCCTTGTTTCAATATTAAACCTTTATCTGCAGGATAAGAAGTTTCAGGGAACACGCCTTTCACCTCTGCATTAAAAGTATATTCATGTCCAGGAAGTGATGACAACTCTAAATCATTAATTGTCTGAGCTTGAAAATTATGTGTTGTCAATCGTATGTAATCACTTTTCGCATCCGGTTTGAACCCAGGAATGTATCGCTGATTTAATGTGTCAAGAGTTGCATCTGTTGCTTTGTTTTCCCTTATTTGATTAAGTAAAGCCACAAATGAAATATCCTGCTGACGGTAAACAGTTTTTAATTCTACAGTATGATAGCCAGCCTGAGCCAACGCCTTGCTTGAAAAAAAATATGGAGTGTCATATACCGCACTTAATAAAGCCCATTCATCATCTTTTACAACTGGTGCAAGTTGTTGTAAATCACCTATCATAAGTAATTGAGCTCCACCAAAAGGTTTGTCATGATCACGATATCGACGCATAACAGAATCAACCGCGTCCAGTAAATCAGCACGTACCATACTGATTTCGTCAATTACGAGTAAATCTAGCGTACGTATGATATCCCTTTTAATCTTGCCAAACCTAAAATATCTTTTCTCTGCACGGTCATATGTTACTCCGGGAACAAATGGAGACAATGGTAACTGAAAAAAAGAATGAATAGTCACACCACCAGCATTGATTGCGGCGATACCTGTCGGCGCTAACACAACCATACGTTTAGGAGACTTTACCTTTAATTCTTTAAGAAATGTTGTCTTACCAGTTCCTGCTTTTCCGGTAAGAAAAAGATTTGCTCCCGTATGTTCAATAATTTCCCATGCAAGGTCAAGCTCGGCATTCATTATCATAATTCAATAATAAAAAAAGATAAACACAGATGACAGATAGATTTTTCTCCTGTTTATGAATATAAACAAAACCCTATTAAAAAGCCTCTCTGTATTTACCCTCGTTCTTATCCTCAAGCATACTTAAATATGAATTATATCGGCTTTCTGATATGTAATGTTCCTCAACAGCTTTTCTTACAGCACATCCTGGTTCATGCGTATGTGTACAATTTCGGAAACGACAATCTTTTGAGTACTTGAAAATCTCCTTAAAATAGCCACATATTTCCTCTGGTTCCATGTCAAAAGTACCGAAACCCTTGATTCCTGGAGTGTCTATAACCCAACCACCATAAGGCAAAGGCAACATTTCACTAAACGTGGTTGTATGCATACCCGTGTCATGAGCCTCGCTAATTTCAGATGTTCGTAAATTCAATCCTGGTATAAGCGTATTCAGCAACGTACTCTTACCCACTCCACTATTACCACTAAACAAGGTAATTTTATTCTCAAGCAACGGTCTGAAACATTCTATTATAGAGTTGTCAAATGCAGACACAGACAAACATTCATAGCCTATTGTTTCATATAGGTGTACCATCATTTTCTGATATTCTACATCTTCAGGTGATAATATATCTATCTTGTTAAAAACAAGAATCACCGGAATACGGTATGCTTCTGCCGAAGCCAAAAAGCGGTCAATAAACGTGGTTGATGTCTGTGGATGATTAACTGTGACAATAAGAAACGCTTGATCAATATTCGCGGCGATAATGTGACTTTGCTTAGAAAGATTAGGCGACTTACGTATAATGTAATTGCTCCTGTCACCTATGTCGGTAATAAAAGCTGTCCCTTCAACATTACGGACAATCTTCACCCTATCGCCAACAGCAACAGGATTTGTACTGCGTATACCTTTAAGCCTAAAGTTGCCCTTGATTTTACATTCTATTAATGAGCCATCGTCTGTCTTTACAGTATACCAACTGCCTGTATTTCTTATAACAAGACCATTCACTTCCGGATATTACTTTTTGCATTTATAAAATCAAGAGTTAAGAGCCCATCGTTTCTTATGAAGCTCTTACTCTTGATTCTTATTCGTTTTAGACAGTCATAATTTCTTTATTCTTTGCTGCAAGCAAGTCGTCTATTTTCTTAATAAACTTGTCATGAATTTTCTGGAGTTCAACCTCTGCATCCTTTTCATTATCCTCTGAAAGACCATCTTTAATGGCTTTCTTCAACTTATCCTTTATATCGCTTCGTACATTACGAATCTCAACTTTAGCCTTCTCCCCCATCTTGTTACACTGCTTCGCCAAATCCTTACGGCGTTCCTCCGTAGGTTGTGGTATACCGAGGCGTACTATCTCGCCATTATTTTCAGGAGTAATGCCTACGTCCGAATCCATGATTGCCTTTTCGATATCCTTAATCATCTTTTTATCCCAAGGTCGTATGGCAATTGTTCGCGGATCAGGAGTAGATACGTTAGCCACTTGATTAAGCGGCACCATAGAACCGTATGAACTTACTCTGATACCATCCAATATGGCAACATTAGCACGTCCCGCACGAACATGTGACAGCTGATCTTCAAGATACATAGCAGCCATCTCCATTCTCTCTTCAGTTTCCTTTAAGGTAGCTTTTACGTCTATCATATGATTAAATATTTTTCAGTTTTGCAAATATAATGATTTATTCTGAAAGAACAGCAATTTAATTATGAAATATATTATTGCTCTTTTATCAGTTCTCGATTTCATCTCCAATCTCCTCTTTCACCATATTGGTAAGCTCAACAAACTGTGGTATTGACAACTGCTCTGGACGGGATGTCATAATCTCATTACCATAAAAAACAGCATGTTCTTGCACATTAGGCAAAATCTGTCTAAGTGATACACGCAACATTTTGCGACGCTGATTGAACACTGTCTTAACCACACGCCTGAACAAAGTCCAGTCACAACCAAGATCAACCGTCTTGTTGCGTTTCATACATATTACGGCACTTTTTACTTTCGGTGGTGGATTAAATACGTTTTCGTCAACAGTAAACAAATATTCAACATCATACCATGCCTGAATCAACACGCTCAATATTCCATAAGCTTTAGTTCCCGGAGCTGAAGCCATGCGTAAAGCCACCTCACGCTGTATCATACCTGTGCAACATGGAATTAACTCCTTATTGTCAAGCATCTTAAAAAATATTTGCGATGATATATCATAAGGATAATTACCTGTAAGCACAAACTGATTTCCTCCGAACAAAAGGTTTAAGTCCATCCTTAAAAAGTCCTCACCTACAATACTTTGCCGTAATGACGGATACTTCTCATTAAGGTAAGCTACAGATTCTGAGTCTATCTCAACAACTTTTAAATCACGACCTTTCGGCATAAGATATTGCGTGAGTACTCCCATACCTGGTCCCACTTCCAATATAGGTATACCAGGACATGCATCAACAGTGTCGGCTATTGCCTTAGCAATGTTCAGGTCAGTAAGAAAATGCTGACCAAGATTTTTTTTCGGTCTTACGGTTCTCATCAATCACATTTATATTGAAGCATAGAATCATGACAAAAACTCCACTATCTATATCATGCTTTATTTATTTTGCAAAGTTAAGGAAATAATGCGGCAAATCAAAATCTTTCGTTTGTTTTGGAAAAACAGAAATGCTCCACATAAAAGAAAAGAAGAAGAAGCCTTAACTTCTTCTTCTCTATATTATGCGGAAGATGAGGGATTCAAACCCCCGATACCCGGAAAAGGGTATACCGGATTTCGAGTCCAGCGCATTCGGTCACTCTGCCAATCTTCCTTTTCAACATACAAAATCTTAAACTTTGATGTTTACGGCTGCAAAGGTAATATTATTTTTTGATATAACCAAGAAAAACAATCATTCGAATGAAAGTTTTTTCAGCCTTTCCTTTAATTGTTCTGCTTCACTCTGCCTGATACCAAGCTTTATTTCACACGTTCCATTATAGGTCTGTGATATAATCCGGGGCTTCATATCTTTCACAACTTTCATTACAGCATTCATCATGACATAAGGAAAATCATAAGTTATAACAGACTCAACCTGGCGGATCACTATCTCTGAAGCATCCAGCGCAGCAGCAGCTGCCGTCTTATAAGCGACGATAAGCCCGCCTGTTCCAAGATTTACGCCCCCATAATAACGTACAACAATAACAAGCACATCGGTCAGTTCACGGCTGTTGATTTGTCCAAGAATAGGTTTGCCAGCCGTACTGCTGGGTTCCCCATCATCATTAGCCCTGAAATCTTCACGTTTAGCCCCCAACATATATGCGTAGCACACATGTCGCGCATCATAATATTTTTTCCGATATTCCTGAATTATATCCTTAATTTCTTCAAGCGTTTCTACATGATGCGCAAAAGCAAGGAACTTACTCCGTTTTTCGGAATAAGTCCCTTCACCGATATTTACGATTGTCTTAAATTCATCAGAATTCATCCGACATCAATCTGAACTTTACGAAAGTTTGTGTATTACAAGTCCCGAACGCAATTTTGGCTCAAACCATGTAGCTTTTGGTGGCATTATCTTACCGCTGTCAGCAATATCCATTATCTGCTTCATTGTGACAGGGTAAAGGGCCAAGGCCATGCGCATTTCACCTGTATCTACACGTCTCTTCAGCTCACCTAAACCACGCAGACCGCCCACAAAATCTATACGTTTGTCAGAGCGCAAATCCTTGATACCTAAAATTCCGTCAAGGATAAGACGGCTTGATATGTCAACATCCAATACTCCTATAGGGTCGGTATCGTCATAGGTACCAGGTTTAGCCGTCAAGCTAAACCACTTGCCGTCAAGATACAATGAAAAATTATGCAAGCATGCAGGTTTATATGTTTCACTTCCTTTTTCCTCAACGTCAAAATCTTTCGCCAAAGCCTTAAGGAATTCATCGGTAGTAAGTCCGTTCAGATCCTTGACCACACGATTATAATCCAAAATCGTCAATTGTGACGCCTGGAAACATACAGCCATAAAATAATTATATTCTTCATTTCCTGTATGATTAGGATCCTGTCTTGCTTTTTCTGCGCCTACCAATGCGGCTGCAGCCGAACGATGGTGACCGTCCGCGATATACAGTGACGGCATTTTTGCAAACTCATTCGTTACAGCGGCTATATCATCGTCATTAGAAATAATCCAGAACTGATGACGGAATCCATCTACTGGAGCGATAAAATCATATTCAGGTTTTGTTGCCGCATACCTCATTATGAGACTATCAAGCGCGTCGTTATCAGGATACGCAAAGAATACAGGTTCAATATTTGCATTATTGACACGCACGTGCTTCATTCTGTCCTCTTCCTTATCCCGCCTTGTAAGCTCATGCTTCTTTATAACACCGTTAAGATAATCATCAACGTAAGCACATACAACCAAACCGTACTGGGTTTTGCCGTTCATTGTCTGTGCATAGATGTAATACTGCTCCTTGTCATCCTGCACAAGCCAGCCTTTGTCTTGGAACTTCTTAAAATTCTCGGCTGCCTTGGCATACACGCGTGGATCATACTCACTTGTTCCCGGCTCGAAATCTATCTCAGGCTTTATTATGTGATATAGACTTTTTTCATTGTTGCCTGCCTCATTACGAGCTTCCTCAGAGTCAAGCACGTCATATGGCCTCGACTCAACCTCCTCTACATACTGTTGTGGAGGACGTATACCCCTGAATGGTTTTATTCTTGCCATAATTTAAGACTATTTATTAACCTGGAACTTAGTACAACCTTCATTAAAATAAGCATTGATTTGTTTTGCCGCAGCTATACCGGCATTTATATTTGCCTCTGCCGTTTGCGCGCCCATCTTATTCGGCGTACTGAAATAACGTCCTTCAAACTTCGCAAAGTCTGCGTCGGCATCCGGCTTGATGTCCGTTATGTATTTCAAGTCTTCACGTTCTGACATCAATTTTAGCAATTCCGGTTCATTTACCACTTCCTTGCGAGCCGTATTTATCACTATTCCGCCCTTTTTCATCTGTCCTACCAACGCATAGTTTATGCTTTGCCGGGTTTCAGCTGTTGCAGGAATATGCAACGAAACGATGTCGCACTCTTTAAACAAATCATCCTGTGAGCCAACAGCATGTACTCCAGACTCCTCGATAACGTCTTTCGGACAGAATGCGTCATACGCATATACATCCATGCCAAATCCTTTAGCAATGCGGGCAACATTACGTCCTACATTACCAAAAGCAAGTATTCCGAGTTTCTTACCTTTCAATTCTGTTCCGGCTTTACCATTATAGAAATTACGTACGGCATATACCAATAAGCCGAATACAAGTTCTGCTACGGCGTTGGAGTTCTGTCCTGGTGTATTTTCAACAACAACGCCCTTTCCTTTTGCATATTCTGTGTCAATATTGTCATATCCAGCACCGGCACGCACGACTATTTTTAAATTAGCAGCCGCATCAAGCACGGCAGGTGTAACCTTGTCCGAACGTACGATAAGAGCGTCCGCATCTTTCACTGCGGCAAGCAATTGTGCTACGTCAGTATATTTCTCAAGAAGTACGAGTTCGTTTCCTGCTCCTTCTATTTCTTTTCTTATTCCCTCTACTGCCACTGGAGCAAAGGGTTTCTCGGTTGCTACTAAAACTTTCATCTCTTTAGATTTTTGGTTAATTATATACTTATATCGGTTGAAAAGATAAAGAGAAACACGCCCCACCTAAACACATAACGCAAGTATATGATGACGACATGCTCCCCTTTATCCGTAAAATCAGATTATTTAATGCTGTGCTTCAAAGTCTTTCATGCACTTTATAAGAGCCTGTACGCCCTCTACTGTCTGCGCATTGTAGCAGCTTGCACGGAATCCTCCGACCGAACGGTGTCCCTTGATACCAACCATACCCTGTGAAGTAGCATACTCAAGGAATGGTTTTTCAAGTTCAGCGTACTCTTCGTTCATTACAAAACAAATATTCATTACCGACCTGTCTTCAGTAGCAACCGTACCACGGAACAACTTGTTGCGGTCAATTTCGGTATACAGCATGTCTGCACGTTCGCATGCACGCTTATCCATAGCCTCAACTCCGCCGTTCTTCTTAATCCAGCGCAATGTTTCCAGTGCCGTGTAAATCGGTACTACAGGAGGTGTATTGAACATCGAACCCTTCTCTACATGGGTCTTGTAGTTCAGCATTGTAGGTATTTCACGCGGTGCCTTGCCAAGAGCGTCATCCTTGACGATAACAACCGTCACGCCTGCCATTGACAGGTTCTTCTGTGCACCGGCGTAGATACATTCATACTTCGATACGTCTACGGGGCGGCTGAAAATGTCTGACGACATATCAGCAATCATCGGAACGGGAACATCAAGGTCCTTGCGTATTTCAGTACCAAAAATGGTGTTATTGGTTGTTATGTGCAGATAATCCACATCGGCTGGACATGTCCAGTCCTTTGGAATGAATGTATAATTCGCATCGGCAGAAGAAGCGACTTCTACCACCTCACCAAACAGCTTAGCTTCCTTGATAGCCTTCTTTGCCCACGTACCTGTATTCAGGTAAGCGGCCTTCTTTATAAGGAAGTTGTAGGGAATCATGCAGAATTCGAGCGAAGCGCCACCTCCCAGGAAGAGCACGGAATAGCCCTCTGGCACACTGAGCAGTTCCTTGATTAATGCCATTGCTTCATCTACAACAGGCTGGAAATCCTTTGCCCTGTGACTGATTTCAGCCAATGACAAGCCACTTCCGTTAAAATCCAAAATCTGCTTTGCCGTGTTTTCAATGACTTCACGCGGAAGCATTGACGGGCCGGCGTTAAAGTTGTACTTCTTCATAATGAAAATATTTTTATATTAAAACGATAGTTCAAATTTGCAGTTGCGAAATTAATTATTTTATTTCATTCCCGCAAATTATTTCACTAAAATATGCAAATAAGTGTCATTTTGTCACTTTATAAGCTCTATTACCGTCTTTATGCCCTTGAGCTTAGCTCCAACTGAGCGCTTTATTACATCTTTCCATTTACTACTGTCAACAGCTGCATAAGCCCATCGTTCCCTTACGTCTATCCTGCCAATGTCATTACCGTCAAGTCCGCAGGTCTTGCATAAGAACCCAAGAATGTCGCCACGTGAAATCTTGTCTTTCTTTCCTTTACCTATATATAATGTAACCATGCGTGGTTGTGGAGGCAATATACCGTTTTCAGGTATGTCATACTCTTCAACAGGCTCACTTACATATTCAGGCACCGTCTCGTCCGGACCAAGCAGGAAAAACGCCCGGCCTTCCGACTTCCATCGTGCTGTGCGCCCTGTACGGTGGACATACTCGTCTTTACCTACCGGCAAATGATAATGTATTATGTTATCAACCTCTGGCATGTCGAGGCCACGCGACGCAAGATCTGTAGCTACAAGCACATTGGCTGAACCGTTTGCGAACTTGTAAACAGCAGCTTCACGCGCTTTCTGATCCATTCCACCATGAAAAACGCTTATCGTAAACCCTTTGCCGGAAAGATAAGCCCCTGTTCGTTCAACACTGTCGCGATAATTCAAAAACACGATAGAACTCGCCTGGCCAAAACCGCACAACATTCTGTACAAAGTTTCAAGCTTGTCTTTTTCCTGACTCTTAACATACAGCAGTTTAATACGCCCCGCCGCGTCATCGCAACCAATGTAATCTATACGTTCAACATGGCCGATGTTAACAAATGACGGTATCTCTTCAGCATCTGTTGCAGATAAAAGGAAACGCCTGATGACACCGGGCAGCATACTGAAAGCACGTTTCATTTCATCGGCAAAGCCCATCTTAAGACACTTGTCGAATTCGTCTATTACTACGTATTTCACGCTAAACGGGCTGAAATTGCCTTTGTCAAGATGGTCAACAAGACGCCCCGGAGTGGCGAATACGACCTGCGGCCTTAACTTGTCAAGCTCTCTGTGTTCGTCCATTGCCGGCCTTCCGCCATACAAGCACATGGCAGTAAATCCTGTACCCATACTCTTGAACACGTCACAAGACTGCAAGGCAAGCTCGCGGCCGGGCACGATAACTACAGCCTGAACCATGTCTGAAGAAGCATCGAGCATTCTGACCAAGGGAATAAGATACGCAAGAGTCTTACCGCTGCCCGTAGCCGACAACAGTACTACATCCGAAACGCCGCCAAGCATTACGTCCTTCATCCTCAACTGCATGTCGCTCAATGCGTCGATACCCAATTTTGACAATATATCTTCGTCGTTATACATGGTTCTCCGGTTTTTCAAAGCATTACGTTTTATGTTGGCAAAGATACAAAACATAAACGAAACTAACGAATAAAATCAAAAGAATGTTGAACGGATTTATACAAATTAATATCAATCTGACATCCAACGGGTAAGCAACAAGAGGCAAACCATCACGCAAAAGGTGCTGTTTTAAAGGCTAAAAGGCCATCTTTTACATCGCAAGAAACGGCCTTTTAAATTGTAAGTTACGACATGACTTACTGTATAATACCATAACAATATCAAGCGTAAAATGCATACATATAAAGCTTTTCCCGCCATATAAGTTACGATTTTTATCCTCTTGAATGTATTTCGAGATAAAAACGGACGCATATACTCGTGTTTCGATATTTTTGAAGTACCTTTGCACACGGTAAATAACAATATAACATTATTTGAATGAAACTATACGATACATATATTTTCGACCTTGACGGTACGTTACTGTACACTCTTGACGACCTGACATCAAGCACGAACTATGCAATGAGGGAACATGGATTCAAAGAACACACAACAGAAGAGGTAAGGCTCATGGTTGGCAACGGAATAAGGAAACTTATCGAAAGGGCCATCCCTGGCGGTGCATCCAATCCAAAATATGAGAAGGTATACTCTACATTTATATCCCACTATCTTGAACACAACCTTGATACCACCCGTCCGTATCCAGGCATAACGGAACTTCTGGCAAAACTTAAAGAAAACGGTAAGAAAATGGCCATAGTCAGCAATAAATATTACAAGGCGACCGAACAGCTTTGCATGTCATTTTTCAAGAATTATATTGACGTTGCAATAGGCGAAAGCGAAAGCATACGTAAGAAGCCGGCTCCTGACACCGTACTTGAAGCTATGAGGCGGCTCGGTGTTGGTAAGGAAGGAACAGTATATGTTGGCGACAGCGAGGTTGATATTGCAACGGCAAGAAATTGTGGAATACCCTGTATCAGCGTATTATGGGGATTCCGTGACAAAGATTTTCTTGTCAAGAACGGAGGCGATGTTTTCGTAGAAAAGCCGTCCGAAATTTTTTAATGACGTAAACGACAAGGCAGAGTGGAACCGGCACAACCGTCATCACCCTGCCTTGTACTGCCTACACACGTTATTGTAACGTATGGTTATCAATGTAATCCTGCACAATCTCTTTATAGCTTTCGGATATCGGAATAAAGCTCTCACCGATAACAATACGTCCCCTGTCTATCATTTCAACCTTCGCCATATTTACGATAAACGATCTGTGAACACGCAAAAACTGTGGTTTAGGAAGATAATCCTCAATCTTTTTCATGTTCATCAATGACATAACGGGTTTCTTGCCAGCCGTGAAATATAGCTTAATATAGTCCTTGACCCCTTCAACATAAAGGATATCGTCATAATCAATACGGATAAGTTTATATTCGCTCTTTATATAAATAAACCCGTCACTGTTCATAGACTTCATCCGTTCATTGTCCTTGAACAGCTCCGCAACCTTGCTGACAGCAACTAAAAAGGTGTCATAGCTTATCGGTTTCAACAGATAATCGGCTGCATTTACCTTATATCCTTCTATGGCATAACGGTCAAAAGCAGTAGTGAAAATTATCTTCGTGTTTTTAGGCAGCAAATTGGCAAACTCCAATCCGCTTAATTCCGGCATCTGGATGTCCAGAAAAAGAAGATCTACGGGATTATCCCTTAGCTCCTTCATTGCAGTTATGGCACTGTCGTACGTGCCGACAAGGTTTAGTTCTGGCGTCTTTTTGGCATAACTTGCCAATAATTCAGCAGCCAAAGGTTCGTCATCTATTATCGCACATTTGAGTATCATAAAGAACAATTTTAGAATAATACACTTCGTTTTTATCATCAGTACCACGTTCCCAGACATATTTTCCTGCATAAGCCATGTCCAGGCGTTTTGCTACTTGCTCCAATCCTATTCCATGACCACTCTTGTCTGAGTCGTTTTTAGGGAAATTTGAATTACGTATCTCACATTCAATTTTATTCTCATCGGCAATTATATTGATAGAGATGAAACTCGGACGGGTAGTTCCAACTCCATGCTTGAATGCGTTTTCAACAAGTGAAATAATTATAAGCGGGGCTATTCTTAACTCCATGTCAGTCTTGATGGATACGTTGAAGTCTATTTTTACGTTCTTGTTTAAACGTATTTTCATCAATTCAACATAATTTCCAATGAATTCGGTCTCCTCCTTCAAACTTACGGAATTATTTCTTGCGCCATATAACATCTGCCTCAATAATGAGCTCAACGACAACACTGCCTTTTGAGCCTTGTCCTTGTCAAAGGATATAAGAGCATAAATGTTATTGAGGGTATTAAGCAGAAAATGTGGATTTATCTGGTTTCTGAGATTACTCAGTTCCGCCTCAGTTTTCTGTATCTCCATCTCTTTTCGTTCACTCTCCGCCGTCTGCCATCTTAATGCCAGGCGCACGGAAGTAGCCAAAGTTACAGACAGCAAGCACGGAAAAACATTCCTAACAAACGAAAGCAGCATAGCCATGCCTTCAGGCATTGGGTCATGAGGTGGCGGAGGATTCCATCCGGCCGCAAGTTCAAGCATACGACTTATATCCATAAGCCTGTCTGTACAAAACGCAAATAATAATATGCACAGAATATTTATACAAACATATACATTCCGACGCCCATTAACAAGATATTCAGGCACCAACCACAAATAATTTATATAGAAAATGGCCGACAGAAACAATGGTAAGCATAGGCGTAAAAGGCACATTACGCCACTGTTTCTCATATGTTGAGGGCTGAAGATTATAGCAGGCGAAGCTACAAGAATCCAGCAGACAACATGAAAAGCTACGATATTGAAAGTTTTTTTTGTCATGGTCCTATTCATATCTTATGGCCTCTATCGGATCGAGCATTGCTGCTTTTTTTGCCGGATACCAGCCGAAAAACACTCCTGTGGCAGTACATACACAGAAACTAAGCAATACACTCCACGGCTGTATGTATACAGGCCATTTGGCAAAGATGTTCACTCCATAGGTTGCACCTATACCAATGAGCACTCCGATTATTCCTCCTGTAACGCTAAGAAGTATTGATTCTATCAAGAATTGGCTCAAAATATCTATTCCGCGCGCGCCAACACTCATGCGCAAGCCGATTTCACGTGTACGTTCCGTAACGCTTACATACATTATGTTCATTATTCCAATACCTCCGACAACCAAAGATATTCCGGCTATACATGCAAGGAGGATTGTCATCAAGTCAGTTGTAGAATTCATCATGCTTGCCAACTCTTCCTGTGAACGTATGTTGAAGTCATCTTCGTCACCTTCACTTTCAGCTGTAGCATCCTTGAGTTTATGTTGAGTCCTCAAAATTTGCGTTATTTCTTCCGTTGCCTTGTCCGTCAAATCCTCCGTTATCGCCGAGCAGTTTATGCTTTGCACGTATGTAATAGCAAGAATTCGTTTCATAACTGAAGTGTAAGGAGCAAGCACGAGGTCGTCTTGGTCCATTCCCATAGAATTATATCCCTTGCTTTTCAATACCCCGACGATTCGGAACGGAATTGTATTGAACCTGATAACCTTACCTACCGGGTCTGAGCCATCAGGAAAAAGATTATCAACAACGGTCTTTCCCACGACACATACTTTGGCACTTGCCTTGATATCCTCATCCGTAAACATCTCTCCGTCTTCAACCGAAAGTTGCCTGATGGTCAGATAATCAGTGTTGATACCATATATCGTTGACGGCGTGTTATTATTCCCGTTTATGAATTGTCCTGAACTATTCACAACAGGGCTTATCGCGCTGATATATTTACATTGGTCTTTCAGAGCCTCATAATCAGCAAGCGTAAGTGTCTCCATTGACGACGCATCCTGTCTCACGCCACCACGCATGTCCTGTCCAGGCATTATCATTATCATGTTTGACCCCATCTCGGAGATCTGTTTCTGGATACTTTTCTTGCTGCCCTGTCCTATTGCAAGCATAGTTATCACTGAAGCAACGCCTATAATAATACCCAGCATGGTGAGAAACGAGCGCAACTTATTAGCCGCAATGGCTCTCAAAGCTATTTTGAAAAGATTTGTTATACTCATGTCTGTACCTTTTCAGCCTTCCTTTTTCATAGAATATACTTTTTCAATCATTCCTCGACGGAGGTAACTCAGCCAACGACTTTGCTGCGGAGAGGATATTATCATTCATTTCGTCGCTTCTGATTTTACCATCCCTCAGCACAATATTCCGACTTGAATAATTCGCGATGTCTGGATTATGAGTCACGAATATTATTGTACGTCCCTCTGCATGAAGTTTCTGAAATAGCACAAGAATCTCAAAAGAGGTCCTCGTGTCAAGATTTCCTGTAGCCTCATCAGCGAGCAAAACTGCAGGATTATTAACCAATGCACGCGCTATTGCCACACGCTGCATTTGTCCTCCAGACATCTGGTTTGACTTATGGTACAGTCTATCGCCCAACCCTACTGCTTCAAGCGCACGTATCGCACGTTCACGTCGTACCCTTGCGCTAATTCCAGGATTATACATCAGCGGCAATTCCACATTCTCTATGCTGGTAGTCTTCGGCAGAAGATTATAGTTCTGGAACACGAAGCCTATTTTCCGGTTGCGTAATACTGCACGCTCGGACTTTTTCATACGCCGCACTGATATCCCGTCAAGATAATACTCGCCGTTACTCGGAGTATCAAGACATCCCAACTGATTAAGCAAAGTTGACTTTCCTGAACCAGACTTGCCCATAATCGTAACAAATTCGCCTTCATGTATCTTGAACGAGACACCTCGCAATGCATGCACGGTTTCGTCACCGACAATGAAATCACGATGGACATCCTGTAATTCTATAACGACTTTACGGTCCTCATTATTATTTGTAACCATGCTTTACTTCTTGTTTTTCTTATTTTGTCCAGGACCTTTAGGCGCAAACGGACTCGATTCCTGTTGGCTTTCCCCCGGTTGTCCGCTTTCAATGTTTTTCCCTTGGTCTACCTTTATTTCTGTGACGACTTTGGTTCCTTTACTTATACCGCCAAGCACTTCGGTATTAATGCCATCACTGATGCCAACTTTAATTGCATGTGCCTCAAATACATTATTATTGAATGTCCACACTTTTTTCGCTCCTTTACAGTCCTTGATTGTCGCATCACCGATAAGCTCTTTAGTCGGAGTAAAGCGCAAAGCCTTGTTCGGCACACTTAAAACGCCGTTTTTGTCAAGAGTATATATGGTGACATTGGCCGTAAGACCAGGCTTCAGTTTCAAGTCTTTGTTCTGTGCACTTATTACGACTTCGTAAGTAACGACATTATCCTCTGTATTTCCTTCTTGACGTACTTGGGTAACAGTACCACTGAAGGTATCATCAGGGTATGCGTCAACAGTAAACGATACCCTCTCGCCTTCATTAACATCACCTATATCAGCCTCATCAACATCGGCAATAACCCTCATATTAGTCAAATCCTGGGCTATTGTAAACAATGTAGGAGTCTCAAAGCTGGCCGCAACGGTCTGTCCTTCCTCCACCTCACGCGATAGAACTACACCATCAATAGGTGAAGATATTGTTGCATAACCCAAATCCGTCTGTGCCTGTTGCAGGCTTTCACGCTGTTCCTTTACTTGATCTTGCGCCTGCCTATATGACAACAACGCTGTTTCATACTCATCTGCACTAACAAGCCCTTTCTTATACAACGTTTCATAACGTTCATAATTCGCCTTTTGATACGTGAATTGACTTAGTGCGTTATTAAGGTTTGCCTTGGCAATATTAACTTGACTCTGGAGATTTGTCTTATCTAACTCAGCAATAACCTGTCCTTTTTTAACGACACTGTTGTAATCGACATAAATGTTTGCAACTATTCCGGAAACCTGCGTTCCGACGTCTACCGACGTTACCGGCTCAATAGTGCCGATAGCCGTAACACTGTTTGAGATGTTTCCTTCCTTTACTTCAGCTGTATCGAATGATATTTCATGTTTTTCCTTTCCGCAAAACGCAAGGCAACAACATGCAATAATTACCGCTATCACGGCCGCACATACAACAAATTTCTTATTCATAACAATTCTTTATTATATCAGGTTCATTTCTTCTCCTCTATAGAAATTCAGCATCTGCAAGTAAAGTATAGCCATATATTTACTTTCAAGACGGCTCTGCTGGGCGTTGAGCAAAGTGGTCTTGGCATTTGTCAGCTCAACAATGTTCTTCAGTCCCAGCCTGAACTGTTCGCTCAACAAGTCATAACTGTCCTGCGCGCTATTTACGCTCACAACAGCAGACCTGAATCTCTGCTGGTTGGTAGTGGCATTTATCCAATATCCTTGAATTGTCAACGCAAGATTACTCTTGGCATCGTCAATCTCGTCTTTTGATTGCTGCAACTCAAGCTGTGCCTTATTTACAGACGTCTTTGCCGCACGATTATCGAATATAGGTACGCTCAAAGTTACTCCTATAGAACCGTTAAAGTTTCCTTTCATCTGGCTTCCCCAAGCCATGTTATTCCCGGTAACAGTGCTCGTGCCAATACCTCCGGTAAGGCGAACCGTAGGTTTATACCCGGCCTTTGCTATGTCTATGCCAAGTTCACTACAATCTATGTCAAGCAAGGCTTTCTTTATCTCAGGACGCTTCACTAATGCATCCGCCAAGACTTCCTGTGATGACGGCACTATGGCAAGAGCCTGATCGTCCGTTGAAGACGGAACGGCTATATCGAAATCGGTATCATAATCCAACCTGAGCAGATATTTCATTTGCTGTTTATAGTCTTCAAGCTGGCCCTGCATGTTAACAAGATTATACTCATCTGTCGCGACCTGCGCCTCGAGCTGTGACAGATCAGCCTTAGACAACGAACCGACATTATACATTTCGGCTCCACGCTCTGCGTTTTGCCTGCTTATGTCAAGTATTTGGGCATTGACATTCACTGCTTCGGCAACATACAGCACCTGGATATACAACTGCAAGATTTGCTCCTGGATATCATTAATATTTTCTTCAAGCCCCAATTCCTGTTGCTGTCCTATTATTTCCTGTTGTTTTAATGTATTTCTGTTGGCATTACCGTCCCATACCGTCCAGCTGGCATTTAGTCCGTAATCCCCTGAATAACTGCCTTTGTCTTCAGTTCCGCCGTCATCGTCCACAAACGGACTATATCCTCCTTGATGCGTAGTAGAAAACGATAGTGTGGGAAACAGCTTTGCACGCGCCTCTTTGATATCTTCATTGGCTGACAGCACGGACAATCTACCTGTCTTAACACTAATATTATGCTCCAGGGCATAATCGATGCAGTCCTTTAACGTCCATTGTTTCGGAGTTGCGGCAAACAGATAATTTGCGGCAAACAACAAGGTACAAAATATTAAAATCTTCTCTTTTTCCATATTCTTGCATTGATTGCACTATGCAAAAGTAAAAAGAAAAAGAGTATAAATAAAACAAAATGGATATATGTCCGAAGTTAGTAGAGACTCACATCCATTTTGTCGATATTTTCAATAGTATGTTAAATTCATTTAACATTACACATTTTACAAGCAACCGTGATAAAAGCAAAACATCATGTTTTACTTCAATTCCTGAAGTCTTGCTATATATTTGCCAAGAATGTCAAACTCTATATTAACCTTTGTGCCTACAGTTATATCGCTGAAATTAGTGTGTTCAAACGTATAAGGTATTATTGCCACGGTAAAAGTATCGTCGGTCGGTTCGCAGACGGTAAGCGATACACCATTGACTGTCACGCTGCCCTTGTCAACAGTGAAATAACCACGGCGTGCCATCTCCTTGTCATAGTGATACTTGAACGTAAAATAAGTGCTGCCGTCAGCGTCTTTCATGCTGACACACTCGGCCGTCATGTCTACATGTCCCTGCACGATATGCCCGTCAAGACGGCCGTTCATCATCATTGAACGCTCCACGTTGACCTTGTCGCCAGCCTTCAGCAAACCCAAGTTTGAGCGATCGAGAGTTTCCTTCATCGCAGTTACCGTATAGCATCCTTCACCAAGACGCACTACCGTGAGGCATACTCCGTTATGCGACACGCTCTGGTCTATCTTCAAATCACCGGCAAACGAACACTTTAGAGTGATATCTACATTGCCCTTGTACTTTTCTACCGCCGTAACGATGGCCGTCTCTTCAACAATTCCGGAAAACATGATACGTTTGTTTGTATTTTACATTAATAATATGGGCAGGAACTTGTCCTGCCCACTGTTATAAAAAAGACCGTACCAGTGATGTGATGAAAACTCCGAGCTATATAAGATTTGAGAGCTCTCCGCCTTTGTAATCCACCGGCTTTACAGCTATGCCTTACGGCAATGTGGCCCGCCATCAGCAAAAGAAGTCATCTCGGTTTTCGTTTTTTTATTGATGAGTATCCCGATCGAACTAATACGGCCTGTATATCTCTGTTTGTACTGCAAAGATAGGCATAAAATTGTTTCCCGCCAAATATTTCACCGTGAAATTAATAAATAAAAACATTATTACGTAACATATGCTACAATTGTACATTATGTCCTAAATAAGACTTCATAACAAAGGTTACAACATACCACCTATTTATATATAATAACAACATTACAGGCATGACAAAATGGCACAGTTGGTTCAATTCATAACACACTGATAATCAAAACCTTATAAAAGACCGTCAAAACGGTTGCCAAAGGCCGTCGTTTAGCCGTCGAAACGCCGTCTTTAGAGCTCCGGTTTGCCGTCTTTGGCAACGCTAAAGACGCGCTATGACAATATGGCAAAAACATTGCCTACTAACAACCGTACTTATAGCGCATGGCAATCAAGACGGCATGATATGCTTAACAACAATTAAACAATCTCTAAAATATAATGGGATATAGACCTATATTTCAAAAAATAAATGTAATTTTGCCATCAAAAACAACATAAAATGAAAAAAATCGGCTCAAAGAAATTTGTCATCCCGGCAGTGGCTTGCCTTGGCGTGATACTTTTCTTATGCTATTACTACTTTTTCACATCAATGATTGCCGATGGTGGCAACCGTGTTGTATACATCGACGAGGATGACAACATAGACTCGGTTTACGCCAAACTCGACACTATTGCGTCACATCACGCCATGTCGGGGTTCAAGACCTTGGTACGGCACAGCTCATACGAAGAGAACATCCGCACAGGACGATATGAGATAGAAGACGGCAACAGCGCCTTTACCGTATTCAGGAAACTTAAGAACGGACTGCAATCTTCCGTACGGCTGACCATTCCGAGCGTACGTACTGCCGACCGGCTGGCCGGTGCATTGGCGAAAAAACTTATGGCAGACAGCCTCAGCATATACAAAGCGCTTACCGACTCGACCACTTGCGCCAAGTATGGATACACACCCGAAACGATGTTGTGCATGTTCATTCCCAACACATACGAAGTGTATTGGAACACTCCTGTAGACAAGTTCCTCGACAAAATGGATGCTGAAAGCAAAAAGTTCTGGAATTTCGAACGGAAACAGAAAGCCGAGGCGATGGGCTTTACCGAAGAAGAAGTCATAACACTGGCAAGCATTGTCGATGAAGAAACAGCCAATGATGCCGAAAAACCGATGGTAGCCGGCATGTATTACAACCGCCTGAAAGCAAACATGCCACTCCAGGCAGATCCTACAATCAAGTTTGCCATGAAAGATTTTGACATTCGCCGTATATACCATAACATGTTGAGTGTCAACAGTCCATATAACACCTACAAAAACACTGGCTTACCGCCAGGCCCTATAAGGATTCCGACTGTGGCAGGTATTGACGCGGTGCTTAACCATGTACACCATAACTATCTGTACATGTGCGCCAAAGAGGACTTCAGCGGCACGCATAATTTTGCCGAAACATACAGCGAGCACTTGGAAAATGCGGCAAAATACTCAGAAGCACTGAATAAAAGAGGTATAAAATAATGAAGGCCGAAAGATGTCCTGATTAACCTCAACATACATTATAAATATGCAATAGGACACCAAAACAGCCCGATAATCATAACATTGAATAAATAAAACAAGAATATCCATGAGTATAATAGAGGAAAACATCAACGAAGAGAAAAAGAGCCTCAGCTTCGTAGAGCAGCTCGTTGAGAAAGATTTGGAAGAAGGTAAGAACGGCGGACGTATACAGACACGTTTCCCGCCGGAGCCCAACGGCTATCTGCATATTGGCCATGCCAAGGCTATCTGCATGGACTTCGGTGTAGCCGAGAACTATGGAGGAATCTGCAACCTGCGTTTTGACGACACCAACCCGAGCAAGGAAGATACCGAATATGTTGACTCCATACTCAACGATATCAAGTGGCTCGGTTTCCATTGGGCAAACGTGTATTACGCATCAGACTATTTCCAGCAACTTTGGGACTTTGCCGAATGGATGATAAAGCAAGGTATGGCATATATCGACGAACAGACAAGCGAAGAGATAGCGGCACAAAAAGGAACACCTACGCAGCCCGGAACTCCGTCGCCTTACCGTGACCGTCCTGTTGAGGAAAATCTTGAACTCTTCCATAAGATGAACACTCCCGACGTAGAGGAAGGCTCCATGGTTCTACGCGCGAAGCTCGACATGGCCAACCCGAACATGCATTTCCGCGACCCGATAATGTACCGTATAATCCATACGCCTCATCATCGTACCGGAACGAAATGGCATGCATACCCAATGTATGACTTTGCACACGGACAAAGTGACTACTTCGAGGGGGTAACACACTCTATCTGTACTCTTGAGTTCGTGCCCCACCGTCCTCTGTACGACAAATTTATCGACGAGCTGAAAATATACAAGGGTGAAGGCGACAATCTAAACGATTTTCGCCCACGCCAGATTGAATTCAACCGACTCAATCTGACATATACTGTAATGAGCAAGCGCAAACTGCATGCGCTCGTTGACGAACATCAGGTAAACGGATGGGACGATCCGCGTATGCCCACACTGTGCGGAATGCGCCGTCGCGGCTACTCTCCTGAAAGTATCAAGAACTTTATCCGGAGTATCGGTTACACCAAGTTTGACGCCCTTAACGATATGGCTCTGCTTGAAGCGGCCGTACGTGATGACCTAAACAAACGGGCAATCCGAGTGTCAGCCGTACTCAATCCGGTTAAACTCGTAATCACGAACTATCCTGACGGACAGACTGAAGATATGGAAGCTGTCAATAATCCGGAAAATGAAGCTGACGGTACACATACGATTACATTCAGCAAGAACCTATGGATAGAACGTGAAGACTTCATGGAAGATGCGCCCAAAAAGTTTTTCAGAATGACTCCTGGACGCGAAGTACGTCTAAAGAATGCATATATTATAAAATGTACGGGCTGCACAAAGGACGAAAACGGCAACATAACAGAAATACAGGCAGAATATGACCCGATGAGCAAGAGCGGCATGGAAGGGGCGAACCGCAAAGTAAAAGGCACCCTCCATTGGGTAAGCGCCGATCATTGCAAGAAAGCTGAAATCAGGATTTACGACAGACTATTCAATGTAGAGAACCCATCGGCAGATGAACGCGACTTCAGGGAACTGCTTAACCCAGACTCTCTTACGGTACTAAAGAACTGTTATGTAGAAAATTATGCAGCCGAAAAACAGCCAGGTGAATATCTGCAATTCCAACGAATAGGATATTTTATGGCAGACCTTGACTCGACAAGCGAACATCTTGTTTACAACAAGACCGTCGGCTTAAAAGATACATGGTCGAAAATAAACAAAGGATAAACTATAATGGCATACAACTCCGAAGATTATTTCCGTTCAAAGGATTTCAAGAATATCCTTAAACAATATGAGGAAGCAGAAAAGCATGGCACTTACGCCATGCTTGACTCTGACGAACTTGTTGACGTTGCCGAATATTATTACAATAACGGCAACGCCCAACGAGCCTCCGAAATAATCGAAGAAGCTTTATCCGTATACCCAGGAAGTGCTGCCCCACTGCTTTTCAAGGCAAGGCTTGAGCTCATAGAGCATAATAATGTCGAGCAGGCTGAATGCTTCACGGAAATGATTGAAGACAAGTCTGACTTGGAATATTTCTATATGAAGGCTGAAATCCTGCTGGCCCAAGGGTTGGTAAAACAAGCGGATGCATATCTTGAAGAGCGCTATTCCGATGTTGACGATGAGGACAAGGATTTCTATGCGATTGACGTGGCTGCGCTTTTCATCGACTATGACTCCGTAAATGAAGCCGAAATGTGGCTGGCAAAGTCGGAGGATACGGAATCCGTTGAATATAAGGAACAAGCTGCAAGAATTTTCATGGAACGTGGAGACTATGAAAAGAGCAAGGAACTGTTCAATAACCTTATTGACAACGACCCGTTTTCAACTCAATATTGGAATTCACTTGCTTCGGCCCAATTCTTCAGCAACAATATTGAAGAGTCCATACAAAGCAGCGAATACTCAATAGCCATCAATCCGCAAAACGCCACCGCCCTGCTGAACAAGGCCAACGGGCTGTACAATCTTGGGAACTATACAGAAGCATTAAAGTATTACCTTCGCTATTCCGAACTATGCCCTACCGACGAAAACGGGGAAATGCTTATAGGTTTCTGTTATCTCCTTCTTGACAAGTTCGAAGAAGCCACAATGCATTTTGAAAAAGCCGAAAGGCTGTCAGCGCCTCAATCGCCTAATCTTGTGGACATATATAAGGACTGGGCATTTGCCCTTTGCCGCCTCAACAGGATTGACGAAAGCATGAAAATAATGGATAAGACAGACCATCTCTCATGCGATCACAACGAAATGCTTGTATACAGAGGCAATTTGCTGATAGGTAACGGACACTTCTTGGAGGCTAAAAAGTATTTCATGCAAGCCATGAAAGAGTCAGGCTATTCACCAAATATATTTACAAAAATAGCAATAACTGTTTTTGAAAGCGGTGATAACATTCTGGCCTACAAGATGTTCGGCATGCTCTTCAAAAGTAATAAAAACTGGCATGACGGCTATGCTTACTATGCAGCATGCTGCTATTCATTATGCAAATGGGACGAATTCCTGAATAATCTTGACAAAGCAGCAAGATATACGCCTCAAGACGCAAAACTTGTCTTAGGAAAACTGTTTCCCAAAAATATGGATCCTAAAGATTACTACCAATACATGTCGGACAAGATAAAGAATGAAGATAAGTAAGTTGGCTGCAACTTAACATCTTGAAATTTATAAAAACAAGGCCGCCAATACATGATTCCTGTCATTGGAAAGAATGTATTGGCGGCCTTAATGCGTATAAACTGATTCCGTTTATTTCTTTTTCAATCCCTTATAGACCAATATCGCGACGATAACAACAGCCAAAGCCAACAGTACATACCCTATTTCATGGCTATATTTCGTAGCTAAAAGATATACATCGTTAGTTGTCTTTAGATCCGTAAACCGGTAAATAGAATAACCTATCAACGCCAAAACAGAATTCCAGATGCCAGCACCAAGGGTCGTATAAAGCAGGAAATGATCCATGCGCATACGTGCCAAACCTGCCGGAATACTTATCAATTGGCGTACAGCCGGTATTAACCTGCCGAAGAATGTTGAGGCCGCTCCATGGTCACGGAAGAATTGCTCTGCATGTTCCACGCTTTTACGGTCAATCAGGCACATGTGTCCTATACGGCTATCGGCGAACTTATATATAATCGGTCGCCCCAACCAACGTGCGAGATAGTAATTAAACAACGCACCAACATTAGCACCGAGTGTAGCAAACACTACGACAAGAACGATGTTCATACTTCCGTCGGCCATCGCTTTCCAAGCTGCTGGCGGCACTACTACTTCTGACGGAAACGGTATGAAAGAACTCTCAATGGCCATAAAAATGGTTACGACCCAATAATCAAGGTTCTCCAACACCCATCTGAATAATTCTGCTGAATTCATCTAATTATAAAATTTTTGTGCAAAGTTACTTACTTATTACGTAATTAACGAATAAATAGCCGAATAATGCCGATGATACATGCTCGAAACACTTAATGACGGCAATGCGACATCAGAAATTCTGCAATTCGTCATATATGCGCTGTACAGGCAATCCCATTACATTAAAATAGCTTCCACGGATTGATGTAACGCCAACATAACCTATCCATTCCTGGATTCCATAAGCTCCAGCTTTATCTAAAGGCTTGTATTTCTCAACATAATAGTCTATCTCAACATCCGAAAGGGTCTTGAACGTGACTTCTGTCACCACGGAGAAACTCCTCTGTTTATCTGCCGTGCTAAGGCATACCCCCGTAACAACACGGTGGGTCCGCCCGCTCAACATACGCAACATATCCCTTGCCTCGTCCAATGTCCTCGGCTTACCAAGAACTTTGTCGCCAAGCACTACTACAGTATCGGCGGTAATTACAAGATTGTCACCGTTCAACCCGCTTTTATAAGCCTCTGCTTTTTCCTTTGCAATGTACTCAGCTATTTCATCAACAGGCAAATCTGGAGGATAGCACTCACTAACGCCTGACAAAACCCGAATCTCAAAATCTAAATCCAGGCCAGCAAGCAACTCCTTGCGACGTGGACTGTTACTGCTTAAAATGAGATGATACTCTTTTTTCATTTTAAAATTATTCTTTATATCCTCACCCTTAACAAGCTATGGTTTAAAAACAATTACATTTATCTGCCTGTTTGTATATATTCAAACAGAATCACATGCTGATTCAAACTAAATCATAAGCATTTAAACATACAATTCTTTCAAATCCAAACGACAGCCTTTTACGTCGTAATTTACGGTCTTTTATTAAGCTAAAGGCCATGTTTTGTTTCATGAAAAAACGCATTTTATAAACAGTTTACCTGCACATTACCATCCAAAAGCCTTGGAATCGTTAAGCCACTTGTCTTGTGAACGAAGCACTTGCTCTATAATATCACGCCCGAAACCATAGCCCCCGGCATGCCTGCTGATATACTTACTTATTGACTTAATGTCCGGACATGCGTCGGAAGGGCAACATGGACAACCGCAACGACACATAACCTCATAGTCAGGAATGTCGTCACCGGCATAAATAACCTCGTCATCTTTCAGGCCGTAATGTTTGATAAACTCATCATAAGTCTTTATTTTCACGGAACATCCCATGAAAATATCCTCAACACCGAGATGTTCGTAACGCAAGCGCACACTTTCAGTTGTGCCTCCGGTCATTATCGCAATTCTTAGTCCTTGTTTTTGGGCAAACTGTATAGCATATCCATCCTTGATATTAACAGTACGCATTGGCTCGCCTGACGGATGCAACGGTATAGTTTCAGCGCTGAGGACACCGTCGACATCAAAAATAACGGCCCTGATTTTACTCAAATCATAATTTATCATGTCCTATTCTCCCTCACTTTTATACGTATGATGAATACTTACGCTCATATATTCATAAATTTGTTTGATGAGCGGATTGTTCCTCAACATGTCCGACTGCATCCTGATAACATTCTGGTCGTACCTTATTGCCGGACCTGTTTGCGCCTCTTTGGGCGACATCACATGTACCTTGCGCGCTGTCTCGTCAATCAAAGGCAGCATTACATCAAACGGGATATCATGCTTTGCCAATATATCAGATGATATGGAATAGCAATGATTAACAAAATTACAAGCAAAAACAGCCGCAAGATGTAAGTGTTTCCGTGCTTCGGAGTTTAGCAGATATACCTTTGACGATATACTGCCTGCAAGGCTATTCACTGTCTCGAAGGCAAAATCATCATTTCCTTCAACAAAGCATGGTATTTCATTAAAATTCAATAATTTACTCTTCGAGAATGTCTGCATTGGATACAGTACGCCAAAATGCAAGGCCATTCCCTCAAACAGGCTCATCGGTACACTTCCCGCAGTATGTAAGAACACCTTTTCTTCACGTCCCCTGCAGAGTTTCGGGACGATATCCGCAATGACGTTATCCCTTACAGACACGATGTAAACGTCCGCATCGTTACTAATCGAACCAAAATCCGTAACAGGAGAGCCGCCCAACAATCCCGCCAAAGCAGAGGCCGAACGAAGGGTCCTACTGTAAACTTGCAAAATATCATTGCCGGAATCAAGCAGAGCCTTGCCTAAATTAGTTGCAAGATTACCGGCGCCTATCATAACAATCTTCATTATCAATATTTATTTATATGTACGTTTTCCCATTTCAACGTATCCTCATCACGTAAAGAACAAGCATTTCCCTTTTGACCAAACCCGATAACACATAATACCTTCATCTCAGCCGGTATCTCCAGAATTCCATGAATAACGTCATCGGCAGACGTACCGTCTGACAGGCTGCGCCCTCTCATTTGCGCCCAACAAGAACCGAGTCCAAGGTCTTCAGCCTGCAACTGCATGGAATAAGCGGCAATTGAGCCATCCTCAATCCAGCAGTCATTATCCGCAGGATTGCCTAATACAACAACAGCAAATGCCGACTGGCGTAAAAACTGAGCCCCGGTTTCTTTTGAGTCCGCAAGTTTGTCAAGCAGGATACCGTCATCGACTACTACAAACTCCCATAATTGACGGTTACGTGAGGAGGGAGACATCAAGGCTGCGCGTAATATCAACTGGACATTGTCCGCACTTATATCACCTTCGGCAAATTTTCTGCAACTCCGTCGTTTCTGAATCAAGTTAATGAAATCTCCCATTATATCCCGAATTTTATCAAAGCTTATAATTTAACCGCAAAGGTATATATTTATAATTCAATTTGTGGAACACTTATTGTTTTTTAGAAAAGATTTATTATTTTTGCGCTATGAACGAAACTAAAGTTGTCATAATATCTAAAAGCGAAGAACTACCGCCAATGCAGTGCCGCAACTTCTTCCATAGTGAAGAACTGTTCCGGGTCATGGAAAACACTCATGGACAAAAACCATACATGGCGATAGCTTATGACGGTAACGACATCGTTGCCCACATGCTTGTGATGTTACGTCGACGCGGGTCGTTACTTCCTCCGTACCTCTTTACTCAAGGCCGTGTTTATGGTGAAGGGGAATATAAACCGGGATACGACAAAGAAAACATTTTCGGGCTAATGCTCAAGGAAACTATAAAAAAACTACGGCGCAACTTATGCCTGTATATAGAATTCAGCGATTTAAGCTCAAAAATGTTCGGTTACCGTCTGTTCAGGAACAATGGCTTCTTTCCTGTACATTGGATGGAAATACATAACTCGTTGCACAGTATGAGTCCGACAAGACGTCTTACACCGAAGATGAAAAAATACATAACCAACTCACGGCGATACGGTATAACAGCAGGCATCTCGAAGTCAAAAGAAGATTTCTACGCCTTCTTTAGAATCCTGAAAAATTATATAACACTAAAAATAAGGCGTTACATCCCTGATTCAAAACTATTTACCGAATTAATCAAAAGCAACAACTGCAACTTTTTCACCACCCGTTATAAAGGTGAGGTGACCGGCGGTTGCCTATGCGTGTATTCAGACGACAATTGTTATCTGTGGTATCTCGCTACAAAACATAAATTACACAGAAAGCAAGCAAACGCCGCCACTGTATGGGCTGCGATAAAACACGCTCACCAACAACATTACAGACATATATACTTCATGGACGTAGGGTTGCCATTTAAGAAAAATAAATTTCGTGAATTCATACTTGGATTCGGTGGCAAACCAGTCGGTACATACCGATGGTTCAGGTGCTCAATAAAATGGATCAACGACTTTCTGTCATGGTGTTATAGGGAGTAAATGACTGATTTATTACAATAATCACGATTATCCTTCGTTATATACCAAATGACAAGAATACGCTATAACATTATTATAATAATGCTGCTTTTATGCTTTACCGGTATAAAAGCACAGACATTTACGCTCCAAGGAAGGGTCACTGACAGCGAAATGAATCCGGTTGAACTCGCAACCGTAGCAGTTGTCCAACAAGGAAAAATGACGATGACCAACCTTAAAGGTGAATTTTCAATGAAACTACAATCAAGCGACAGTGTTGTAGTAAGATTCTCCATGGTTGGCTACAAGACAAAGACCCGCGTTCTACGACGGCCTAAAGGTAAACAGACCCTGCTTATACAGTTGTATGATGACAACCAACTCGCAGGAGTAACTGTTACGGAAGAAAAACGACAAATGGGAAGCACACAGAAACTGGACACAAAAGACATGAAAAACGCTCCAAGTGTAACAGGAAATGCCGTAGAGGAAATGATACAGTCACAAGCCGGAGTATCCACTCACAGCGAGCTCTCATCACAATATAATGTACGTGGCGGCAGCTTCGACGAGAACAGCGTATATATTAACAATGTAGAAATATACCGTCCGTTCCTTGTACGTAGCGGCCAACAAGAAGGTTTATCCATAATCAACCCTGATATGGTCGAGTCTGTTGGTTTCTCGACTGGTGGTTTTGAAGCAAAATATGGAGACAAAATGTCTTCAGTACTTGACATAAAATACAAAAGACCTAAAAAATTTGAGGCTAACGTATCTGCCAGTTTGTTAGGTGCAAGTGCTTATATTGGCTTCAGCACAAAAAAATTTTCATGGAGTAACGGAATAAGATATAAAACAAACAAATACCTTTTAGGAACACTTGAAACAAAAGGCGAATACCAACCGAACTTCCTTGACTATCAAACTTACCTTACATACGAGCCGAGTGACCGATGGTCAATAGAACTGTTGGGCGATATTTCCGAGAATCATTATAACTTCTACCCGGAAGACAGGGAGACAAGGTTCGGTACAATGGAAAACGTAAAATCATTCAGGGTATACTTTGACGGACAGGAAAAAGATATATTCCGTACATATTTCGGTTCACTGAGCATAACGAGAAAATTCGGAAAAAATACAAAATTATCGCTCAGCGCAGCAGCATTCCACACAAATGAGCAGGAAAAATACGACATACAAGGACAATATTGGCTGACACAGACAGAAACGAGCGAAAACCTTGGAGTAGGAACTTACATGGAACATGCCCGCAACTACCTTGAAGCAACGGTCAAAAGCGCGAAACTCACATTTAACCATAAAACAAAAAAACACGACATCGAAGCCGGGTTAACATACAAAATTGAAAGTATAAAGGAAAACAGCAAGGAATATGAAATGCGTGACTCAAGTGGTTACAGCATACCACATACCGGTGAAGACCTTTATATGATATATTCGCTTAACGCACGCAACAGCCTGGATGCCAACCGCATTGAAGCATATGCGCAAGATACATGGCGCTTCACCAGCCGTGGCGGACATACTTTCTTCACTCTGAACTATGGAATAAGGTTCAGCCATTGGAACTTCAATAAAGAAAGCATAATAAGTCCGAGAGTATCACTTGGAATCATACCTGCGTTCAACCACGACGTAACATTGCGATTTGCCACTGGCATATACTATCAGGCGCCATTCTTTAAAGAACTTCGTGATACAACAACGGTCAACGGAATAACATATGCAACACTTAATCGTGACATAAAGAGCCAACGCTCAATACATTTCATTGCCGGATTCGACTATCGCTTCAAGATGAAAAACAGACCTTACAAATTTACGGCTGAAGCGTATTACAAGGCATTGTCTAATATCATACCATACACCGTGGACAACGTAAAAATAGTATATGATGCCAGCCAGCAGTGTAGTGGCCATGCCATGGGATTGGACTTAAAGTTGTACGGAGAGTTCGTACCTGGCACCGACTCGTGGGTCAGTCTGTCATTAATGAATACAAGAATAAACATAAACGGCAAAAGCATACCTATGCCTACCGACCAAAGATATGCTTTAAACCTGTTTTTTACGGACTATTTCCCGGGAACTACCCGCTGGCGGATGTCACTGAGGCTGGCCTATGCCGACGGACTGCCGTTCGGAGCGCCCCACCGCAGCCTTGACACTATGCCGTTTAGAGCTCCGGCATACAAACGTGCGGATATAGGAATGAGTTACCGCCTGTTCGATAATGACAAACGAGAACGCAAGTCTATATTCAAAAACATCTGGCTTGGTGTTGATTGCCTGAACCTTTTGGGCATTAACAACGTAAACTCATATTATTGGGTAACCGACGTGACAAACCAGCAATATGCCGTACCTAACTATCTTACTGGCAGACAAATCAATGTAAGGGCTTCTTTCGAGTTCTGACACAACGGCACGTAACAAAGTTTTTTGAACGCACATAAATGCTTCAGCTGACAAGTCACAACAACACATATAATACATTAAAACCAAACAAATTACGAAAGGCCGTTTTTTGCATCACAAAAGACGGCCTTTTGGCTGATGACTGACGTCTTTTTATTTGACAAAAGACCATCTATCGCATGACATTGGCACATTTAGTTTTGATATATTCACATTCAAAACATATTTTCTCCATTTCAAACGAATGTAAAATTATATCTATTTCCCACTAAGAGCCGTTAACGATGACATTTTTAGTGTTAAAAGAGGACAAATATGATGGACAAAATGACTGATTAACATTTTTTGCTTCTAAATTTGCAGACATGAAAATCAAAATGAAAGTATCAATCAAAAATAACATAAATGAAAATGAAAAAGTTATCTAACTATTTTGTATCTGCGATATGCATTATCGCAATCGCATTTTCAGCAGGAGCTTTCATTAAGGTGAACGCAAACACCAATAATGTGAACAGCATGCCAGGACAACCGGTCGACCTGACATATGCCGCTGAAAAGGCTCTGCCTGCCGTAGTACACATCAGGTATCTGCAGAACAGCAAAATACAGACTGTGGAAATGCAGTCTGACCCATTCGGAGACTTCTTCGACCCATTTGGCTTCTTTGGCAATCCTGGAGGAACAACAAAGCGTAAAGTACAAACCCCTAAACGCGAAGGTGCCGGCTCCGGAGTAATAATATCGGCAGATGGCTACATCGTGACAAACAACCACGTTGTAGAGGGTGCAGATGAACTTACGGTAACTTTAAACGACAACCGTGAATTCTCGGCACGTATCGTAGGTACCGATAAAACGACGGATCTCGCCCTGATAAAGGTTGACGCTAAAGATCTTCCTACCCTGCCAATCGGCGACAGCAACAAATTGAAAGTCGGTGAATGGGTTTTAGCCGTAGGCAATCCATTCAATCTTAACTCAACCGTTACCGCAGGTATTGTAAGTGCCAAGGCACGTACAATAGGCGCAAACGGAGTTGAATCGTTCATCCAGACAGATGCAGCCATCAACGCTGGAAATTCCGGCGGCGCACTTGTTAACACGCAAGGTGAACTTGTTGGAATAAACGCCATGTTGGTGTCACCGACACAAAGCTACACTGGTTATGGTTTCGCCATACCGACCACCATCATGAATAAAGTGGTAGCAGATCTCAAACAGTACGGAACCGTGCAAAGAGCCATGATCGGAATACAAGGCATCAACGCTAACGACTATTATGACAAAATGAAAGAAGAAGGTAAAGAAGTTGACCTTGGCACAATGGAAGGAATATATATTGACAACGTTGAAGACGGAAGCGCTGGCGCCGAAGCCGGTCTGCAAAAAGGCGATGTCATAACTGCTGTTGACGGCAAGAAACTCAAGAAAAAGGCCGAACTACAGGAGTATCTGGCAAACAAACGCCCTGGCGACAAGATTACAATAACATACTTACGCAACAAAAAGAGCAAAACCGCAACCCTTACCCTTAAAAACCAACAGGGCAATACAGATGTCGTAAAGCATGCCGACCTTGACGTTCTCGGTGGGAACTTCCGTGAAATCAACGACTCGGAAAAGAGACAGCTCAACATAAACAATGGACTTGTAGTGATGAGAATCAACAACGGAGCCCTTAAGGACGCCGGAATTAATAAAGGATTCATCATCCAGAAAGTAAACGACATACCAATGACAACCATCTCTGACCTGCAAAAGGCTGTAAGAGAAGCTTCGACCAGCAAGGAGCCGGTACTTTACATACAAGGCATTTATCCTACAGGTAAAAAAGCTTACTTCGCAGTACCTCTGCAAAATGACTGATAAACACTAAATAACAAACTGATCCTCATCCGTCTTCAAGTTATTAAAATTGACGGATGAGGATTTTTTATTTTATCAAATCGATAAATATTTTTTGAAAATAAAAAGATAGAAAATATTTGCTATTTAAATGGAAAATCATTATTTTTGCAAATACTTTAAATTTATACGCAATGAGACAACTGAAAATCACAAAATCAATAACCAACCGAGAGAGTGACTCGTTGGACAAATACCTGCAAGAAATAGGCCATGAGGAGCTTATCAGTGTAGAAGAAGAGGTTGAGTTGGCTCAGCGTATAAAACAAGGCGACCGCAAGGCACTTGAAAAATTGACAAAAGCCAATTTAAGATTTGTTGTCTCCGTAGCGAAGCAATATCAAAATCAAGGCCTTAGCTTGCCTGACCTGATTAACGAGGGTAACGTTGGCTTGATAAAAGCTGCCGAAAAATTTGATGAGACAAGGGGCTTCAAGTTTATATCATATGCTGTATGGTGGATACGCCAAAGCATACTTCAGGCCATCGCCGAGCAAAGCCGTATAGTACGCCTGCCATTGAACCAGGTCGGCTCAGTAAATAAAATCAATCGTGTACTCAATAAGTTTGAGCAGGAACACGAACGTCGTCCAAGCATTGACGAAATCGCCGACAACGTGGATATACCGCAAGATAAGATTGAAGAAGCGATGAAGGTAAGCAGCCGACATGTGTCCGTAGACGCACCGTTTGCAGATGGCGAGGATAATAGTCTTCTTGATGTACTACCGAACAATGACTCACCAATGGCAGACAAAAAGCTCGTACTGGAATCATTGCGTGAAGAAATAAATCGGGCTTTACAAACCCTGAATGAACGGGAACGTAATATTATAGAAGCATTTTTCGGTATTAACCAGCCAGAAATGACACTCGAAGAGATCGGCGACAAATATGGATTGACACGTGAACGTGTACGTCAAATCAAGGAAAAGGCAATAAGACGCTTACGCCACAGTACTAAAAACAAGTTATTAAAGTCATACCTTGGACAATAGGTATAAACGATAGAATTAAGGATAATAATCAAATTTGTAAGAATGAAATCATACAAGAATCTCATAATGGCCGTTGCCGTTATGATAATATGTGGCTGGACAATTAATGCTTCAGCAAAATTAAAGTGTGTACCAAAACTTTATGCTTTCGGGTTTGCAGCGTCATTCAACGACTCAACTGTTTATTTTACAGATATTCAAGAAATTGACAGTGCCTGGATTAATGACAAAAACGATTTTCTTGTAAGCCGTGACAACTATTCATACCAACTGAAAAACTATTTCACCAGTTTAGGTCTTGAACATCGAACATGCGTTATCAGTTTTGCTCTTAAACGCAAGGACATAGAAAAGAAATACCAAAAGATGAAAAATAAATACGTCAAAGCTGGCAATTACGACATAAAAAGCGTTAGCACTAACGATTTTCATTTCACCGCAATAAAACCCGACAATTACGAGATAGAGGCTGCACAATAGTATCGCATGCCTCAATAACAATTCATTTAATTAGATATTGTCAAAGTATCATATTGCAAATCATAACAAGATGTCGTCTTTCTTACTTAGAAGACGACATCTTTGCGTAAACGAAGATGAAAAGGAATTTCCATTCATTGAATGATTTTAAAACGTATCCTGAACGAATGTGTTATTTCATCCCAATTAGTTCCAAGCATCTCGAAACGTCCAATCTGTGACGTTGAACGTACATGCTTACCAATACAAGGACAGACGTCATAATCGCCGATATGTACCAAACGTATCGTTTCAGATGCATCATCTGGCAATTTATCCAATGAAACGTCTGCTGGCACGTTGTCTTTATTAACAAACTCGAACGTAACAGGTAAATCCTCCGCAATAAGTTCATTCATTCTACGTTCTATCTCTTTTTCCTCCTTGCGGTCTGGCTTATGGTCAAGAATATAGCTAATTTTACTTTTCTTACGTTCGATGTGAGCATTTTTCGACCTCTCACAACCAAACATCCTTATCATAGTTTGGTTTAACAGATGTTCTGCAGTATGTGCTGGAGGGAACTCTTCCTTGTTATGCGAATTTAAAATGAACTTATCTTCCATCACAAACCTCAATTATTTTCAATATAAAATTTATATGCAACACCATCATAAGCCTTGATTTTAACTTTAACTAAATCATCAGCCTTTAGGTCAAAACACTCAGGTTCATCATCTGAAAATATGTTATATGCCCTGACAACGGTTTCAGGCATATCAAGATAATCAAACGCGTGACGGGGCAAACGTATTCCACATTCGACATCCTTGTCAGAAAAATTGACGACAACCAATATAACTTCGTTATCAGCCTTGCGCAAGAACGCATATTGATGATATGTGTCAAATGCGTAATTTTCTTCATTCGCGTACATTAAATCGAAAAAAGCCCCAAAACGGATCGCTTTTTCAGTTTTAGCCAAATTCAATATACGCGAATACCTTTCCTCTATATATTTATCCTCTAGCGTCAGCTTTCTTCTATTTGCATAACCTTTATATAAAGCGGGAACCGTCCAGTAATCGAAAATTGTAGTGCGTCCGTCACAACCACTAAAACCTTCCTTGTCCATTCCACGCTCGCCATATTCCTGACCGGCATAAAGCATAAAAGGATTTCTATTCATCAAGGAACTAACAATCAAGGCTGGTATTCCTTTACGTGCATCTCCTGCAAGAAAATCACTTGCGAGACGAACTTCATCATGATTCTCAAGAAAATAAAGCATGTGTCCGCTTATGTCGTCAACATTTTGCCATTGCCATGTTATGGCTTTAGCCGGACATGCACCTCTCATTATTCCACACAAACAGTCATACATACCCACTTTATCATACAGATAATCGAAACCACTTGAAACAAAGCTTCGGTACAAAGACGGATTGTATACCTCCCCAATAAATAACAACTCTGGATATTTGGACTTTACCTTTTCAATTACCCATGACCAAAATTCAGTAGGAACCATCTCCGCCATATCACAACGGAAGCCATCAACCCCCTTTCCGGCCCAAAACATAAGAATATCAAGCATCTTTAGCCATGTATCCGGAATTGGGTCAAAATGATATGAACGCCCACCTGCATCACAATAGTCTATACCATAATTAAGTTTTACTGTCTCATACCAGTCGTTCATCCCCGGATGATTGTCAAAATGATCATTACCCGTAGCTTTGGAAGGGTATTCAGAATATGGTATCCCGTCATTATCATTCAAGTCGAAATAAGGCTCAAACTGCGTGTTCACACAATAATAAAAATTATTTTTCGGTGAGAATCCCATATTTTTGTCATCATTCTCCCCTAAATCGACAACTCCTACAGGCTTACTTATCGACTTATATTGCCTTGCCACATGATTTGGAACAAAGTCCATAATGACTTTCAGACCGGCTTTATGCGTACGTTCTACTAGCGACTCGAATTCACCCATTCTGTTATTAACGTCGTCGGCCAAATCTGGATCAACATCATAATAATCCACAATGGCATACGGAGAGCCGGCATTACCCTTTACTACGGCCGGATGTTGCTTCGGTATTCCAAATCTCGAATAATCCGTCTTCGAAGCATGCCTTATCACACCAGTGTACCAAACGTGTGTCACGCCTAATTTTTTTATTCTTCGAAGAACTGTACCGTCAAAGAAACCAAACTTTCCACAACCGTTTTCAGCCAAGGTTCCATTCTCTTTACAATTACACATACGGTTTCCAAACAGGCGTGTAAAGACTTGATATATTATTATTTTGTCATTTTCCATGGTCCATATTTATCAAACAAAAAGAGTAAGCAGGAATGATTGCCACATGTCTCTGCTTACTCTTTTGTAGTTATTAATTTAACAATTAGTTCAAGCAATTCCGTGAGCGGCTACATTCTTGTCTATACGGGCAATCATGCCTTGCAAAGCTTTGCCAGGTCCGCATTCTGTAAAGTCATCTGCACCGTCAGCAATCATTGACTGTACACATGATGTCCACTTTACCGAGCTTGTAAGTTGGGCAATCAGGTTTGCCTTTATCTCTGCCGGATCCGTATGCGGCTTGCCGTCAACGTTCTGGTAAACTGGGCATTTAGGAGTGTTAAACTCCGTCTTTTCTATCGCTGCCTGAAGCTCATCCTTTGCCGGCTGCATAAGTGGAGAGTGGAACGCGCCACCTACCTTCAGTGGTAAAGCACGCTTTGCGCCTGCAGCTTTCAGCTTCTCGCATGCTTCGTTGATAGCCTCTATGTTACCGCTAATAACAAGCTGGCCGGGGCAGTTGAAATTTGCGGGCACACATACATGTCCTTCCTTATTGATTCCAGCACATATCTCCTCTACCTTTTCGTCCGGCAAGCCGATAATGGCGGCCATTGTCGAAGGAGCAGCGTCACATGCCTTCTGCATTGCCATAGCACGGGCATAAACCAATTTCAAGCCATCCTCAAAACTCAACGCACCGGCAGCTACGAGCGCAGAAAATTCGCCAAGAGAATGGCCTGCAACCATCGAGGGCGCAAAATCATCTCCCATGCACAACGCACTTATAACGCTGTGGAGGAATACGGCCGGCTGGGTAACCTTTGTCTGCTTGAGTTCCTCGTCCGTTCCGTTGAACATGATATCGGTAATGTTGTAACCAAGAATATCGTTGGCCTTGTCAAAAAGTTCCTTTGCTAAAGGATTGTTGTCATACAGGTCTTTGCCCATACCGACAAATTGTGCTCCCTGTCCGGGAAAAACAAATGCTTTCATCTTTTATAAAAAGTTTACTATTAGTTATTTAGCCTGCAAATTTAGCAATTTTTCTTAATACATGCAAGTAATAACATATTTATAAATAAATATGAGCTGGTACGACAGTCACCGATACACACAAAGAGAGCCGTCCTAACGGTGTGTTTAAGCGGCCTTTACGTTTACTGCGGACGGCCCAAGCATGTCCGCGCATACACGAAAGATTGGCATACCGCTTATTCATGAAATATGCGACATTACGTAAAACGGCATGTTTTGGCTTGCAACAGACGGTCTTTCATGTTGTAAAAGGCCTTCAATTATAAGGTAAAAGACCGTATTTTGGAAAACGACTTGTTTACGGCCGAATTATAGCATATAACGGTTAATGCGGCAACACATCTTCATATTTATGATTATCAGATATGGAAACGGTGACGTTTTTTTGCTTTCCGGGGAGTAAAAGGACTGAACGAGCCTGACTGGCTGCCGCCATCCCAATCCTTTACGGACGCGCCTCCATACGGCACTCCACGGTATTGCGCATAACGCTTACGTATCCCGTCAACATAGCCCACCGTCTCCGAGCCGCGCATATACCCGTATTTAACCACCGGGTCGTTATAGAATTGTGGCTGCTCCAGCGCCAAAACATAATATGCGACATCACGCCACCGGTTAGGGTTCTTGCCGTTCTTGCGTGCCAAAGCCATTGCATCTTGAATATGGAAATATCCTCCGTTATAAGCAGCAAGTACAAAGAGCTGCCTTTCGGCCGCATTCTGCACGCTCCTGAAGTATCCGGCAAGCTTCCTCAAGTATTGGGCGGCAGCCCGTACATTATGTTCGGGATCATATATCGCAGAACGTGGTAGGCCCAAATGGTCCGCCGTTGACGGCATTATCTGCATAAGTCCGCACGCCCCTGCCCATGAACGCGCTTTCGGGTCAAAACAAGATTCCTGGTAACATTGCGCCGCCATCAACCGCCAATCCCATCTCGCAACAGGAGCATATCTCTTAAACAAATGGTCATAATGCGATATTACGCCTCCCTTTCGGTTCAGGAACGGTGCATATACATGCCTTGTAACACTTCTTGAGGAAAACACATAACTCTCCTCTTCACGCACTTCTGCATACATTGACGGCTTAAACCAAGAATCAAGGCTGTCAGCCAGTTCCTCATTTCCTCCAGCAACTGCCCATTGCACCCCCAACGAATCAACTCCCGCACCGCAGAAAATAAGCTTTTTGCCGGTTTTTATCCGCTTCGGCAAAGGGAAGGCAATCAGGTCAGCGTCACCATTTTCCAGACGTTGCAGCATTTCCGTAGTATCCTTGCAAAGCTCTACACGCAATGAGACTCCAAGTTTTTGCGCAAATTTCTCGCACAACAGATATTGGGTACCCATTCCCCTGCCACGATAGTCATAATAAGTATCAGGACCTGACATCGTCAATATTATAAGCTCACCATTACTTATAATGTCATTAACGGTGAAAGCCGCATTTAAAGGCACACTGTCTTCACCAACTTCACCCCATGGAGTAACTATTTTTTCCTTCTTGCCCTCCGAACATGAAACAATAAAAGACAATAAAATCATTGCCATGACAAATAGAAACACGCCATAGGCTGATTGCTTCCACCGTGTATGACTGGAAAGAAAAGGCAATGTCTTTTTTACACAAAAACGCATCTTAATACTTTCAAAATGCAGACAAGAATACTTGTTTTACTATAATTTGAGTACAAAACTACAACATTCCTTGCAAATATGCTTCAAAAAGCGTATTTTTGCCAAACATTTTTAATAATTTTATATATTATGTTGCGCATAGCTGTACAATCAAAAGGACGTCTGTTTGACGACACGATGAATCTGCTCAACGAGGCGGACATCAAAATAAGTTCCAGCAAACGCACCCTTTTGGTGCAATCATCCAACTTTCCGCTCGAAGTTCTTTACCTTCGTGACGACGACATACCGCAAAGTGTAGCCACAGGCGTGGCAGACATCGGTATCGTAGGAGAAAACGAGTTTGCCGAGAAGAACGAAGACGCAAGAATTGTAACCAAGCTCGGGTTCAGTAAATGCAGGCTTTCGCTTGCAATACCGAAAAACATTGATTATAACGGAATTGAATGGTTTAACGGGAGGAAAATAGCTACTTCATATCCCGTAATACTGAAAAACTATTTAGATAATAATGGTATAAATGCCGAAATTCATGTCATAACCGGAAGTGTCGAAATCAGTCCAGGCATAGGGTTGGCCGACGGTATCTTCGATATAGTAAGCAGCGGCTCTACACTCGTAAGCAACAACCTGAAAGAAGTAGAGGTTGTAATGAAAAGCGAAGCCGTATTAATAGCAAATAAAAACCTTGACGCCGACAAACGTGACATTCTTGACAAAATGCTGTTCAGGATTGAAGCTGTACGGAATGCCGAAGACAAGAAATATGTAAGGATGAACGCGCCTAAGTCTCGACTTGACGACATAATAAACGTATTACCCGGACTTAAAAGTCCGACAGTAATTCCTCTTGCCGACCAAGAATGGTGTTCTGTACACACGGTATTGGACGAAAAACGCTTTTGGGAAATCATAGGAAAACTGAAAGAGTTAGGCGCGCAAGGCATACTGGTCACCCCGATAGAAAAAATGATACTGTAAACGATGATACGTGAAAGGGATTAAGTTATGAAAACATATAAATACCCCTCGCCTAAAGAGTGGACTGAAATAACTGAGCGGCCACACTTAGATACAGCAAGGCTAAATAAAACCGTCAACGACATACTAACGGACATTAAGTCGCGCGGCGATGAAGCAGTCAAGGAATATGAAGAAAAATTCGACAATGCAAAACTTCAACACCTTGCTGTAAGCCAAGAAGAAATAGACGAGGCGGTAAGGTCGACACCAAAAGAATTGTATGATGCGATTATGCTTGCTCATGGAAACATCTCAAGATTCCATGCGTCACAACATATTGAGACAAAAAAAATAGACACTACTCCTGGAGTTACCTGCTGGCAAAAAATAATACCGATAGAGAAAGTCGGTCTATATGTACCAGGAGGTACCGCTCCTCTGTTCAGTACAGTGCTCATGCTCGCGACGCCTGCCAAGATCGCAGGCTGCAAGGAAATCATACTATGCTCACCTCCAGGAGCCGACGGAAAAATAAATCCAGCAATACTGACGGCCGCGAGGATTGCCGGAGTGAGCAAAATATATAAGGCTGGAGGTGTGCAGGCAATAGGAGCAATGGCATACGGAACTGAAAGCATACCCAAAGTATATAAAATATTCGGACCTGGCAACCAATATGTCATGGCTGCCAAACAGCTGGTTTCACTCCATGACGTAGCAATAGACATGCCCGCAGGTCCGTCAGAAGTATGCGTCATAGCCGACGACTCAAGTAACGCTGCATTCGTTGCGGCTGACTTATTGTCACAGGCGGAGCACGGTATAGACTCTCAAGTATTGCTCATTACGACTTCAGAACACCTCGCAAAGGATGTAATAAGCCAAATTGATATACAATTAAAAGCGTTACCGAGGCATGGCATAGCCGCCCAAGCACTCGGGAATAGTAAGATAGTGATTTTGGAAAGCAAAGACGAAGCTATATCATTAAGTAACTTATACGCTCCGGAACATCTCATTATAGCAACCGATGACTACGATGAACTGGCAGAAAAAGTTGTAAATGCCGGCAGCGTCTTTCTCGGGAAATATGCATGCGAAAGCGCCGGTGATTACGCCAGCGGCACAAACCATACCCTACCGACACATGGATATGCCACAGCGTACAGCGGGGTCAACCTTGACAGCTTCAACAGAAAAATCACATTCCAACATCTTACTCCTGAAGGAATACGCAACATAGGCCATGCGGTAGAGGTAATGGCCGAAAACGAACAACTGTCCGCGCATAAAAACGCGATGACGCTAAGAATGTCAGAAATTAAGCATTAAAAGTCAGCAGAACATGTCTTACGCAGCAGATTGCGCCTGTCAGCATTACGGTTTAAGCGTGTCTGCATATTATCATTAGGCAAAGTTTCTAATCCTATACGATAAAAATACAACAATATGAGACCGTTAGAAGAACTTACACGCCCAAATATCTGGGCACTGAAACCATACAGCAGCGCAAGGGACGAATATAGCGGCAACGAAGCAAAAGTATTTCTCGACGCTAACGAGAACCCGTATAATAATCCGCTAAACCGATACCCTGACCCATTGCAAAGAGACCTTAAGGCGCGATTAGCCCAAATAAAAGGGGTAGCGAAAGAAAATATCTTTCTCGGAAACGGGTCAGACGAAGCAATAGACCTCGCCTATCGCTGCTTTACACGCCCGGGAACAGACAACGTGGTCGCCATAGAACCGACATACGGGATGTATAAGGTTTGCGCTGACATTAACGATATTGAATATCGCCCGGTATTGCTGGACCAAGACTTCCAGATCAAATCAGACGAGCTGCTCAGGGCGTGCGACAAACACACAAAACTTATTTGGCTTTGTTCACCCAACAATCCAACAGGGAATAACTTAAATCGCAACGAGATAGTCAAGACAATAGAGTGTTTCGATGGACTTGTAATTGTTGACGAAGCATATTCTGACTTTTCGCAGGAACGCCCATTACGCCTCGAAATAGACAAATATCCCAACCTTATTGTACTCAACACATTCAGCAAGGCTTGGGGATGTGCGGCAATACGCCTCGGCATGGCCTTTGCAGACAAAAAAATCATTGATATTTTCAACAAAGTGAAATATCCATACAACGTTAATGCGCTGACCCAGAAAAATGCCCTTGAGGCCTTAGCTGAACCGTATGAAGTGGACAAATGGATTAAAATTATATTATTGGAGCGCAGCCGAATGATTGATGCATTCAAGTTATTGCCTTCATGCGAAAAGGTTTATCCAACAGATGCGAACTTTTTTCTTGCTAAAATGCACGATGCACAAACCATTTATGACTATCTAAAAAGCAATGGTATAATAGTAAGAAACCGTACGCATGTAAACCTTTGTGATGATTGTCTACGCATAACCATCGGCAGCAAGACGGAAAACAATGAACTACTTGCCGCTCTCAGACAGTATTGACCTACAACAGTCTATCCGCATAACAAAATCATGGCATTAATCGTATCATAAGTTCCTGATTGTGAAAAGCCGTATTCAACAAGACAAAACACGGTAAAACACAAGGCGAAAGGCGGCAAAACACAATGTGTTTTGCCGCCTTTCGTAATTACGCACTTAAATAGCTGAATATCAACATATTACACAGTGGAATGCGACATTTTCTTTATAGAAAGACAAAGCATTGACCATGCCAACGGCATTTAATACCAATACAAAAATATATAAACACTAAAAAGCTACATGCCGAATGCTTATTCATAACGCACGAAAGATAAAAAATAATAAAATTATCACAAAATAAGATATAAATCATAGGCTAAGATACAAAAAAAGAGTAATTTTGTCAACAAAAAATCTAATCAACAAGCAATAATGAAAAAAGTTTTATTTGCAATGCTTATGCTGATGTTATCTATTGGATACGCATCAGCTCAAAATCAGGCAAAGATCAAGTTTGACAAAACGACCTATGACTTCGGAAAATTCTCTGAATCAACTCCCGTTCAGAAATGTACATTTACATTCACGAATGTCGGCAATGCCCCATTAATTATCAATCAGGCGGTAGCGAGTTGTGGATGTACAATACCCAAATACACAAAGAAACCTATAGCGCCAGGAGAAAAAGGCTCTCTTAATGTTACATACAATGGTAAAGGACGTTTTCCTGGACATTTCAAGAAAACAATAACCGTCAGGACCAATGGCAATCCCGAAATGACACGCCTTTACATAGAAGGGACAATGGAGGAAGCAAAATAACCAAAGCAAAAAATAACAACAAGAGTTAAGAATCCAGCCGTATTAAGCCAACGCTTGCGCTAATTCTTAACTCTTGTTTTTTTAAAATGAATATGCAAATCCTATAGATGCATATTCTTTGAACTGCCAATAACCCAAGTCCTCGTCACGCGACGCGCCGTCGTCAAAACGCGGATAAATGAAAACGTTTGACGATATGAACTTATTGAATTGGAACGTGATCGTATTTTCCCACTCAACTTCCGTACGTTTATACGTTGTGTAAGCATACAGGCGTGACTTCCATTTGATGAGTTCGGACATAGTCCATGTAAGATCAAAAGTACACTCCGAACCAAAATCATTCAAAGTGTGCTTGCCTTCCTCAAGGCCATATTGAGTCGCCAACTCCTCCCTGCCGACATATTTAAAGTTATACGCAAGTGGTGCGAGCTGGATTGAACCGGTTAGCCTGTTGTTAAGTGCGTTTACGGTATAGCTCATACCAAGTGAAAAGTTCATGTTCAACGGCGACAAAATGTCAGAATATACGGCAGGATCATTGCTCTTGTATCCCCTCATGAACTGCGTGTAGGCAATCAGCTGGAATGTATAATACCATTTATTCGTAGCCTGGAGCCCCAATTTACCAGTATATCTTATAAGGTCCTCGGTGGTTTTAACAGAGTGCAATGTATCCCCTCGAGACGTCTGCACACCAAGCTTCAACTCTAATTTATTCTCAAACTTTAGTTTTTGCTTATTATTATAATTCGCTTGCAATGTAGCACTGGCCATCATTGAATAATTACTCTCGCCACCCTTATACCAGTTGTCTGATACATAATTCTGCAAGAACTGTAAATAATAGTCACCGCTGAAAGTCCAGAAATTCGGTTTTTCTACAACAATCTCTAAAGGCACGTCAAGTTCCACCTCTGGCACAGCTTCGTCTTTCTTGACGTATTTCACCTTATGCCTTAAAGGCTTCGTTATTTCTTCATGTAAAGAGCCTGCCCTAGCTATTTCACCCTCAGTAGCCTCCACACGCCCCGGGCGACGCATATATGCCGCCATAAGCACATCGTCAATGGCAGATTCGACATCGTCAACACTATCTGCCCCCAAAACTAAGCTCCTGCCTGCTATTGAATGATAAAATGTTAATGGTGAGAATAGCCTGAAATACCTCGAGTCAGCAGCAGGTTTTATTGACAACGAGTCCATAAGGCGTGAAACTGAATCAGCCTTAACCTTATAAGCCCGTAATGAATCCATATACGCAACTACTACAGATGTGTCAACTTGAGGACGATTAAGACGATGTCGCCAATGTTTAACCTGTCCGCAAGCCACTCCGGCAAAGCCTGTCAATACGATAACAAACAAAAGTTTGAGCTTCATGTTCTGAAAATACATTATGCCTGCAAAGTTAGCATTTATTTCACAAATAAAACCCCACCCTTCGTTTTTTCTCTTAATAAAGAGGTTATAATTTGTAGGTATCAGCATTTTTTTTTAATTTTGCACGTTGTATTTTCATTTCGTATTAGTAATCAAATTATTTATATCGTGGCAGAAACAAAATATATCTTCGTCACAGGCGGTGTCGCTTCCTCGCTTGGTAAAGGAATCATATCATCGTCAATAGGAAAACTTCTTCAAGCCAGAGGTTACAACATCACAATCCAAAAGTTTGACCCTTATATAAACATTGACCCGGGTACGCTCAATCCCTACGAGCACGGGGAATGTTATGTTACGGTTGACGGTCATGAAGCTGACTTGGATTTAGGACATTATGAACGCTTCACCGGTATCCAGACAACAAAAGCAAACAACCTTACAACCGGTAGAATATACAAGTCTGTCATAGACAAGGAGCGTCGCGGAGACTATCTTGGAAAGACAATACAAGTAATCCCCCATATTACGGACGAAATCAAGCGAAACGTAATGTACCTTGGGAAAAAGGAAAATTACGATTTCGTAATCACTGAAATCGGCGGTACCGTCGGCGACATCGAGAGCTTACCGTTTCTGGAGAGCATACGCCAGCTGAAATGGGAGCTCGGCAAAAGAGCTCTGTGCGTGCACCTTACTTATATACCATATCTCGCTGCGGCAAAAGAATTGAAGACAAAACCGACACAGCATTCTGTAAAAGAATTGCAAAGCGTAGGTATACAGCCCGATATTCTTGTCTTGAGAACAGAGCACCCAATTAATGACGGCATACGCAAAAAGGTTGCGAATTTCTGTAACGTTGATTTCGATGCCGTTGTTCAGAGCGTAGACATGCCGACGATATACGAGGTTCCGGTACGTATGCAGGAACAAAAACTCGACGAGACAATCTTGCGGAAAATGGGTGAACCAATAGGTGAAACCCCTACCCTTGGCCCTTGGCGCTCGTTCCTTGAGCGTAGACACAAGGCAACCGAGGTTGTAAACATCGGTCTTGTCGGCAAATATGACCTTCAGGATGCTTATAAGAGTATTTTGGAAAGTCTGTCGCAAGCCGGGACCTATAATGATTATAAAGTCAAGACAACATTTATCAATAGCGAAAAGATAAACGAAGAGAATGTAAGTGAGAAACTTGCAGGTATGGACGGAATCGTTATATGTCCGGGATTTGGGCAACGTGGAATAGAAGGAAAAATCGTTGCAGCCCATTATACGCGCACACACGATATACCAACGTTCGGCATTTGTTTAGGCATGCAGATGATGGTAATTGAGTTCGGCCGCAATGTCCTTGGGTATGAGGATGCAAATAGTCGCGAGATGGACGAAAAGACCGAGCACAACGTAATTGACATAATGGAGGACCAGAAGAATATCACGAATATGGGTGGAACAATGCGTCTTGGCGCTTACGAGTGCGTACTAAGACAAGGTTCTCGTGTATTCAATATATATAAAAAGGAACACATACAGGAGCGCCATCGCCACCGCTACGAATTCAACAACGACTTCGAGCAAGAATACGAACGTTCAGGAATGAAATGCGTAGGACGTAATCCTGAAAGCGATCTCGTCGAAATCGTTGAAATTCCAGGCTTAAAATGGTATATCGGCACACAATTCCATCCGGAATATTCAAGTACGGTACTGCATCCGCATCCTTTGTTCCTCGATTTCGTTAAAACCGCAATCGAAAACAATAAAAGCAAAAATAAATAATAAGCATATAGTTTTCAGAAATGGACAAGAATACGATTATAGGTTTTGTACTCATTGCGCTTCTTCTGATTGGTTACAGTTGGTATACAAAACCATCAGAAGAAGATATTGCGCAACAAAGAAAGCAAGACTCAATAACCGCCATAGCCAAACAAAAGGCTGAGCAACAATTTAAAGCCGAGCAACAGGCCAAGAATATTAATGCCACAAACGCTGTACAGGATACTACCGTAGCATTCTATAACGCCCTGACTGGCAAGGCTGAAGACATTGTTCTTAAAAACTCCAAGATTGAGCTTACATTAAGCACAAAAGGAGGAACGGTTGAAAAAGCCGTCATAAAAGGCTTTGAAGACAGAAACGGTAATGCCGACCTCACTTTGTTCGATTCAAAAGAACAATCTCTGAAGTTCATGCTTGCTGGTAAAGAAACCAATATCATCACCAGCGATCTGTATTTCACTCCGTCAAACATTACAGACACAACAGTAACAATGACCGCCGTTGCTGGCAACGGAAAATCTTTGGTAATGAAGTATAAACTCGGCAAGGATTACATGCTTCATTTCTTAATGCAGGCAAACGGACTGAGTGGCATGTTTGCACCCAACTATGACAAGATGGACATAGAATGGACAGACCTATGCCGTCAGCAGGAAAAAGGATTTACATTTGAAAACAGATATTCATCCCTGACTTATCATCTGACAGAGGGTGGTACAGACAATCTGAGCGAAGCAAGCGAGAAAGTTGATGAAAAAATCGACGAAACAATTGACTGGGTTGCATTTAAAAACCAATTTTTCAGCGCGGTCATGATCGCCAAGAATGATCTCGGTACAAACTCGCTTCTTACAAGTATTCCACAGGAAAAAGGCTCAGGATATTTAAAACAATATGGTGCCAAATTAAAGACATCCTTTGACCCTACAGGCAAACAACCCACAGAACTTGAATTCTATTTTGGTCCAAATGATTTCAATCTATTAAGACAAATTGAGAAGGAAAGCACTTTCAACAAAGACCTCGAAATGCAGCGTCTTGTATACTTGGGATGGCCTATTATCCGCATAATAAACCGTTGGTTTACCATCTATGTGTTTGACTGGCTTACGGACATGAACATAAATATGGGTGTCGTACTTATCCTCATCACCCTTTTGTTAAAGCTTATTACATATCCATTGGTAAAGAAAAGCTACATGTCATCAGCCAAGATGAGAGTTTTAAGACCGAAAATAGAGGAAGCGACAAAACAGTACGACAAGCCTGAAGACCAGATGCAAAAACAACAGGCCATGATGGCTATGTACTCAAAGTACGGAGTAAGTCCCTTAAGCGGATGCTTGCCAATTCTCATACAGATGCCTATCTGGATTGCAATGTTCAACTTTGTACCTAACGCAATTCAACTTAGAGGTGAAAGTTTCCTTTGGATTAGCGATTTGTCAACTTATGACCCGATTATTGAATGGAATACGAACTTATGGCTTATCGGTGACCATCTGAGTTTAACGTGTATACTGTTCTGTGCCGCAAACGTACTTTACAGTATCATGACAATGCGTCAACAGAAAGACCAAATGATTGGGGCACAAGCCGAACAGATGAAGATGATGCGCTGGATGACATATCTTATGCCGATATTTTTCTTCTTCATGTTCAACGATTATTCAGCAGGCCTAAACTTCTATTATTTCATATCGTTGTTTTTCAGCGCTGCCATTATGTGGACTCTGCGTAAAACGACAAATGACGAGAAGTTATTGGCCATACTTGAGGCGCGCTACCAAGAGAACAAGAACAATCCGCAAAAGATGAGCGGACTGGCTTCCAGACTTGAGGCTATGCAGAAACAGGCCGAGGAACTAAAACGTCTGCGTGAACAACAGGAGAAAAACAAGCCGAAAAAATAAATTTTAATAATCAATGTAGGGGCAGACGTTATCGGCTGCCCCTACGTTTAAACTACCAATATCCATGAACAAAGCAATTATGCTTGCAACCGCGCTTGCCATCGGTTGCAGCTCGATAGACGCACAAGAGGCAACCGACTTTATCGGAAAAAGTGACATTAAGTTGACAAGTGACCTTATGACACCTGAAGCACTCTGGGCTATGGGGCGAATAGGAGGACACCAAGCATCACCGGACGGCAAGAAAATTGTATACCAGGTTAGCTATTACAGCGTAAAAGAAAATAAAAGCCATACCGTAATATACGTCATGGACGCAAACGGCAAGAACAATAAAATGCTCACAACTAGCAACAAGAGCGAAACCGACGCTGTATGGATTAATAACGGAGAGAAAATAGCCTATCTTTGTGATGGACAGATTTGGACTATGAATGCCGACGGAACAGGTCGAAAGCAATTAAGCAACGACAAGACCGGTATAGACGGATTCATATTCTCACCAGATGAAAAAAAGGTTATATTGATAAAACAACTACCCTATCACGGTATCATAAAAAAGAATCCTTCTGATCTTCCGAAGGCCACAGGAATGCTTATTACCGACATGAATTACAGACACTGGGACGAATATGTAAAATCTATACCTCACCCATTCGTCGCAGATGTAACAACAAACGGCATAAGCGAGGGCAAAGATATAATGGAGGGTGAGCCATACGAATGTCCGACTAAGCCTTTTGGCGGTATTGAACAGCTTGCATGGAGTCCTGATTCAAAGGAAATTGCATACTCGTCACGCAAAAAAACTGGAGTTCAATACGCAATATCCACCGATGTGGACATATACCTTTATAATGTTGAAACAGGAAAAACCGTAGCTAACCTATGCAAACAGACTAACTATCAAGAGCCGGCTATCAACCCTACAAAGTCTATGAAATACCAGGCTGTAAATTCTGAAGAAAACCTAAAGAACAATCCTGGATATGATGTCAATCCTCAATTCTCGCCCGACGGGAAATACATAGCTTGGCAAAGCATGGCCCGCAATGGATATGAAAGCGACCGTAATCGTCTATGTATCTACGAACTTGCCACTGATACTAAAAAGTATGTCACCGAATCGCTTGATACAAACGTTGATGCTTTCTGCTGGAGCTCAGACTCTGAAACATTATATTTCCTTGGCGTATGGCATGGATGTGAAAACATATACCAGACGAATTTAACGGGCGAAGTAAAACAACTAACTGACGGATGGTATGATTATGGTTCCGTACAATTACTAAATGACGGAAACAAGCTACTTGCAGAGCGGCACAGTATGTCACAGGCATCCGAACTTTTTGTAATTAATCCGAACAAGAAAGAAAAGCAATCAAAGGCGGAACAAATTACATTTGAAAACAAGCATCTGTATGACCAGATGACTTTCGGCAAAATCCAGCAGCGTTGGGTCAAAACGACTGACGGAAAAGACATGCTCTACTGGATTGTGTTGCCAGCACATTTTGACGAAAATAAAAAATATCCCACGCTGCTTTTCTGTGAGGGAGGACCGCAAAGTCCTGTGTCACAATTCTGGAGCTATAGATGGAATATGCAAATCATGGCGGCAAACGGATATGTCGTGATTGCACCTAACCGTAGAGGCTTGCCGGGCTTTGGCAGTGAATGGAATGAACAAATATCCGGCGACTGGACAGGCCAATGCATGAAAGATTACCTTACAGCTATTGATGATGCATGCGAAAACCTGCCATTCGTTGACAAAGACCGTCTTGGCGCAGTAGGAGCAAGTTTCGGCGGCTTCAGCGTATATTATCTTGCTGGACACCATGACAAACGTTTCAAGTGCTTCATCGCCCATGACGGTGCGTTCAATCTTGAATCAATGTACACAGACACAGAGGAAGCATGGTTCAGCAACTGGGAATATGAGGATGCGTATTGGAACAAAGACCTAAGCGAAAACGCACGCAGAACATACGCAAACTCGCCACATAAGTTTATCGACAAGTGGGATACTCCTATCCTATGCATACATGGTGAAAAGGATTACCGTATAAACGCCAATCAAGGAATGGGTGCATTCAATGCAGCAAGAATGCGTGGGATACCGGCAGAGTTGCTTCTGTTCCCCGACGAGAACCATTGGGTGCTCAAACCGCAGAACGGCATTCTATGGCAACGAACGTTCTTCAATTGGCTTGACAAGTGGCTGAAATAAATTATTTGATTAAGAGTTAAGAAAGACATTTTCTTAGCTCTTAATTATAAAAACATCTACATAATCTTAGAAAAACAACAATAATACATAATAACATGACTGATAAAATTCAAAAAACACTCAGAGATTCCGCCGCAACAAGATGGCTGGTATTGTTTTTCCTTGCGTTTGCGATGTTCTGTTCATACATATTCATGGACATCCTCTCGCCTATCAAAGACTTAATGCAGTCTACACGTGGTTGGGATTCAACGGCATTCGGTACAATGCAAGGTTCGGAAACATTCCTTAACGTATTTGTATTCTTCCTGATTTTTGCCGGAATAATCCTTGACAAAATGGGCGTACGCTTCACAGCCGTACTCTCAGGTGTTGTAATGCTTGTCGGAGCGACAATCAACTGGTACGCGGTAACAGAAGCATTCCAAGGCAGCAGTCTTGAAACATGGTTTACCGAGAATTTAAACTACATACCTGGATTCGACGAATTAGGTATCTCACCATTCTATCTCGGCATGCCTGCGTCTGCCAAGTTTGCAGCCGTTGGCTTCATGATTTTCGGTTGCGGCGTTGAAATGGCAGGCATAACCGTATCACGAGGAATTGTAAAATGGTTTAAGGGACACGAAATGGCACTTGCCATGGGTTCAGAGATGGCACTTGCTCGCCTAGGTGTTGCTACGTGTATGATCTTCTCGCCGGTATTCGCGAAGCTCGGCGGCGACATCGACGTTTCACGCTCTGTAGCATTTGGTGTAGTCCTCCTTATGATTGCGCTAATCATGTTCATCGTCTATTTCTTCATGGATAAGAAACTTGATGCACAGACAGGCGAAGCCGAGGAGAAAGACGATCCGTTCAAGGTAAGCGACATCGGTAACATCCTACGCAGTAGCGGATTCTGGCTTGTTGCTCTTCTGTGTGTACTGTATTACTCAGCTATCTTCCCGTTCCAGAAGTATGCCGTAAACATGCTGCAATGTAACCTTACTTTCACAGAGGTACCGGCAGATTCGTTTTGGGCAGGCAACACTGTTACCGTAATCCAATATATAATTATGCTCATTGTCGCTGCGGCTGCTTTTGCCAGCAACTTCTCCAAGAAAAAAAGTACAAAATCGCTTATGCAGATTGTTGCCGTAGTATCCCTTGTGGTGTTCTGCTATATGGGATACATGCGCCAGAGCGCAGAGACTGTATTTGCCGTATTCCCGCTACTCGCCGTTGGCATCACCCCTATCTTAGGCAACTATGTCGACCATAAGGGCAAAGCCGCCTCTATGCTCGTGATAGGCTCGCTGTTGTTAATAGCCTGCCATCTTACTTTCGCGTTCATCCTACCCTTGTTCAAAGGCAACGCGATAGGCGGAGTAATTGTAGCCTACATAACAATCCTCGTACTCGGAGCCAGTTTCTCGCTCGTACCAGCGTCTTTGTGGCCAAGCGTACCTAAGCTTGTTGACGCAAAAATCATCGGTAGCGCCTACGCCCTTATCTTTTGGATACAGAACATCGGCCTATGGCTATTCCCACTGCTAATCGGTAAAGTGCTCGACAAGACAAATCCGCAACTTGTCTCAGATCTACAGAACGGTGTAATAACACCGCAAGAGGCGGCCGTATCTTACGACTATACTGTACCTTTGGTAATGCTCGCCTGCCTTGGTGTGGCAGCACTTATCCTCGGATTTGTCCTCAAAGTTGTAGACAAAAAGAAAGGTTACGGACTTGAAGAACCGAACATCAAGGAATAACCATAAATTTATATCGAGATAGACTTATCTTACAAGCAAGTGGACAAAATTATTTAAAAATTAATTTTGTCCACTTTTTTAATAAACAGGGATGTTTCTCTTTATTGCTAATAATTCAGACTGGGCAATAAAGCCATATTTCAGATAATAATAATTCTAAAAGGAATTGACCGTCTTTTGCCATGCGAAGAACCATCTTTCAGCTTCCAAAAGACCATGTATTAAAACACAATATACGGCATATTGAAAATATGCAATATTCAAGATAGCAATCAGCCAGCCATATAACCCTGAAAAAACGATTAATACTCGTTATTTACAGTCATATAGTTTTTATATTTGGCAATACGGATAAAATATTGTAATTTTGCACCGCGAAATTCATAACATCATAAGGTAAGCTAAAAAGATGATAACTGTCACAAATCTTGCAATCCAATTCGGAAAGAGAGTCCTTTACAAAGATGTAAACATCAAGTTCACTAACGGTAATATTTATGGGGTGATCGGAGCCAACGGTGCCGGAAAATCCACATTATTAAAAGCCATCAGCGGCGAACTTGAGCCCAACAAAGGAAGTGTAGAACTGGGACCAGGAGAAAGACTCTCTGTGTTGGACCAAGATCACTTTAAATATGACGAATACTCCGTACTCGATACTGTGCTTATGGGGCACCAGCCACTATGGCAAAACATGAAGGAACGCGAGGCGATATACATGAAATCTGATTTCAGCGAGGAGGATGGCAACCTCGTTGCTGAACTTGAGGAGAAATTCGCCGAGATGGGCGGCTGGAATGCCGAAAGCGATGCAGCCCAAATGCTGTCAAACCTTGGCGTAAAGGAAGAGCTGCACCAAAAGCAGATGAGCGAACTTTCAAACAATGAAAAAGTACGCGTAATGCTGGCAAAAGCCCTCTTTGGCAATCCTGACAACCTGCTGCTTGACGAGCCGACCAACGACCTTGACCTTGACACGGTACAATGGCTGGAGGAATATCTGAGCAACGTAGAGCAAACGGTACTTGTAGTAAGCCACGACCGACACTTCCTTGACGCCGTAAGCACCCAAACAGTAGATATTGACTTCGGCAAGGTAACAGTATTTGCCGGCAACTACTCGTTCTGGTACGAAAGTTCGCAGCTGGCTCTGCGCCAGGCACAAAACCAGCGGCAAAAGGCGGAAGAAAAGCGCAAGGAACTTGAAGAGTTCATACGCCGTTTCTCAGCCAACGTAGCAAAAAGTAAACAAACGACAAGCCGTAAAAAAATGCTTGCAAAACTGACTGTAGACGAAATCCGCCCGTCTTCACGTAAGTACCCGGGAATCATCTTCCAAATGGAACGTGAACCAGGTAACCAGATTCTTGAAGTTGAGGGACTCAAGGCTCTTGATTCCGACGGAACGGTCTTGTTCGACAATGTCAGCTTCAACGTGGAAAAAGGTCAGAAAATAGTATTCCTCAGCCATAACCCCAAGGCTATGACTGCCTTGTTTGAAATAATCAATGGCAACCGTACAGCCGACGCCGGAACATATAAATGGGGAGTTACCATAACCACGGCATACCTGCCTCTTGACAATACAGAATTCTTCCAAAGCGAATTAAACCTTGTTGAATGGTTGAGCCAGTTCGGCACGGGAAATGAAGTTGCCATGAAAGGTTACTTAGGCCGCATGCTATTCAGCGGCGAAGAGGTACTAAAGAAGGTCAACGTATTAAGCGGTGGAGAAAAGATGAGATGCATGATAGCCAGAATGCAGCTCAAGAACGCCAACTGCCTTATATTAGACACTCCGACAAACCACCTTGACCTTGAAAGTATACAGGCATTCAATAACAACTTAATAAACTTCAAGGGAAACATTCTGTTCAGTAGCCATGACCATGAGTTTATACAGACTGTTGCCGACCGCATAATAGAACTGACCCCGAAGGGTACGATTGACAAGTTAATGCAGTACGATGACTACATATATGACGAACAACTAAAAGAACAACGTGCAAAAATGTATGAATAAATGTCACACAGACATATAATGGCAAGATTTTTGCTGTGTCATGTATAAAAATACATATCATCATGAAAGAGGAAAAAGATAACATAAAAGAGGCAAAACAAGAAGCCGAAGCAATGGAGGCTACCAGAGAAACAGAACAGGCAAACGAGACCCAAAAACCTGAAACGGAAGAGACTTGCACAAATACAGCAGAAGGCGTTGAAGAGGAAGAAGCAAGCAACGAGACCTCTGGCGAAAAGGACGAGCTGACGGCCGCGCAGGAGGAAATAGCACAGCTGAAAGACAAATACCTGCGCTCTGTAGCGGAGTTCGACAATTACCGTAAACGTACGCTGAAAGAAAAGGCGGAACTTATCCTTAACGGTTCGGAAAAAGCCGTTCAGGCAATATTGCCAATTATCGACGACATGGAACGTGCCATAGCAAACGCCGAAAAGACAGACGACGTTAACGTTCTTCGTGAAGGCATGCAACTAATTTACCAAAAGACCAATAAAATAATGGAAAGTCTTGGCGTAAAAAAGATTGAAACAGATAATGCCGACTTCGATACTAATTTTCACGAAGCCGTAGCTATGGTGCCAGGCATGGGAGATGACAAAAAAGGAAAAGTGCTCGACTGTGTCCAGACGGGTTATACTCTTAACGACAAAGTTATAAGACACGCAAAAGTGGCTGTCGGACAATGAGAATAATGGAGGATAATTTATACATAGTATCCTAAACGCATATATTTTCATTGTTCACATTGGCAATTTAATTCTCAGAGTTATGGCAAAAAGAGACTATTATGAGGTTCTTGGCGTAAGTAAAGACGCAACAGAAGACGAAATAAAAAAGGCTTACAGGAAAATCGCCATCAAATATCATCCGGACAGGAATCCTGGCAATAAAGAGGCTGAGGAAAAATTTAAGGAAGCAGCCGAAGCCTACGACGTACTGCATGACCCTCAAAAGAGAAAACAATATGACCAGTTTGGATTCAACGGTCCAGGTGGTGAAGGCGGCTTCGGAGGCTTTAGCAGCGCCGGTGGCTTCAGTATGGATGACATATTCTCCATGTTTGGAGATATATTCGGTGGTCGGGGTGGATTCGGCGGATTTGGCGGCAGTGGATTCAGCAGTGGTGGCCAACGCCGCCCGGCCCAGCACCGTGGTTCAGACCTTCGCCTGAAAGTAAGGCTTACACTACAAGAGATATCCACTGGAGTTACCAAGAAATTTAAAGTAAAAAAAGACGTGACATGTAGCCACTGTCATGGAACCGGCGCCGAAGGCAACAGTGCTAAAGAAACGTGTCCTACATGCCATGGTTGCGGAATGGTAACCCACACGACACAAAGTATGTTCGGTATGATGCAGACACAAAGCGTTTGCCCCACGTGTGGAGGTGAAGGCACCGTCATCAAGAACAAATGCCATGCATGCGGTGGCAGCGGTGTAGTAAAAGGAGAAGAAGTCGTTGAAATCAACATTCCGGCAGGCGTATCAGAAGGCATGATTGTGAACGTACCAGGCAAAGGCAACGCTGGCAGACACAATGGTGTGCCTGGCAATATACAGGTTTACATAGAAGAAGAGCCTAATGATACATTTGTCCGTGACGACAACGATATAATATACAACCTATTACTTGATTTCCCCACTGCTACGCTTGGAGGAAGCGTTGAAATACCTACTATCGACGGAGGTAAGGTCAGAATAAAAATTGAGCCCGGCACACAACCAGGCAAAGCCCTACGCCTAAGGGGAAAGGGACTGCCCGCCGTACAGGGATATGGTAGAGGAACTGGCGATATGGTCGTAAACATCAGCGTTTATGTGCCAAAAACATTGACAAATCAAGAACGCGACATGTTGGAAAGTATGCGCAACAGCGACAACTTCAAAGGCGACACGGCAACCAAGCGTACCATTTTCCAGAAATTCAAAAATTACTTCAACTAATTGATAGTAATTATTCATGACATACGAAGAAACAATTAAATATCTATACAACAGCGTCCCTATGTTCCAAAAAGTGGGCGCTGTTGCTTATAAAGAGGGATTGGAAAACACGCTCATTTTAGACGAACATTTCGGCCATCCCCACAAAAAATATAAAACAATACATATTGCGGGCACCAATGGTAAAGGCTCTTGCTCACATACAATTGCCGCCATCTTGCAAGCTGCCGGATATAAAGTCGGACTATATACATCGCCTCACATAAAGGATTTCAGGGAACGCATAAGGGTAAATGGACAATGTATAAGTAAAGAATATGTAATCGGTTTCGTACAAAATGAGCGTCATTTTTTTGAACCGTTACATCCAAGCTTTTTCGAACTGACAACAGCTATGGCATTTAAATACTTTGAAGAATGTAAAGTAGACATAGCCGTAATAGAAGTTGGTTTAGGCGGAAGGCTTGACTGCACCAACATCATCACACCTATACTGTCGGTCATCACAAACATCAGTTTCGACCACACACAATTTTTAGGCGACACATTAGCAAAGATAGCTTACGAAAAAGCTGGCATAATAAAAAACGGCATACCTGTAGTTATCGGAGAAACGACTGAAGAGACGAAACCTGTATTCATATCTAAATCTATTGAGCAAAATGCGAAATTAATATTCGCAGAAAGCGAAAATGAAATTATCAATGCCAAATCATTGCCAGAAGGCGGTATCTCGTACAACACACACACGTTCGGGGCGCTATACGGAGAACTTGGCGGACTATACCAAAAGATGAATACCAACACTATTCTGTGCGCAACAAAAGAGCTGATTGAATCAGGAATAAACATAAAAAAAGAAGATATAAAAACAGGATTTGCCAGTGTCACAGATATGACCGGACTACAAGGAAGATGGCAAAAAATCAAAGAACACCCGACTGTGATTTGTGATACGGGACACAACGTTGGTGGATGGAAATATCTGAGCAAACAATTAAATATGCAAAAATGCAAACAGATGCGGATTGTATTTGGCATGGTTGACGACAAAGACGTTTCTACCGTCATTAGCTTTCTTCCATCTAATGCAATATACTATTTTACCAAGGCAGACAACAAGAGGGCTATCAACGAAAATGAAATTAAACAGATAGGTGATGCCCATCATTTGAAATCAAAATCGTTTCCAAACGTCAAAAATGCTTATCAGCAAGCTATTAATGACGCAGATAAAGACGACTTTATTTTTGTAGGAGGAAGCAGTTATATTGTTGCGGATTTTCTAAATGACTGTGTTTAATCGTTTTTAACAATAAAACGAAATAATTTCATATGTTTCATTTGTGTTTCTCAACTTTTTTAAGTTACTTTGCATGTATGTTTTCTAACTTAAAAAGTTAATATTATGAGCACAAATGAAACACATTGTCTGTGTGGCTTGAAAAGAGAGGATTTTCAAACCACGATAAACGGAAAGAAAACAGATTTATATATTCTCAAAAACAAATGGGGTAATGAAGTAGCTATAACCAATTATGGAGGCGCTATCGTCGCAATAATGGTTCCCGACAAGAACGGTGATTACGCTAACGTCATACAAGGACACGATAATATCCAAGACGTCATCAACAGCCCTGAGCCTTACCTCTCTACATTGATAGGCAGATATGGAAACAGAATATGTAAAGGAGAATTTCAGTTAAACGGAAAAAAATACCAGCTGGCCATTAACAACGGTCCAAACTCCCTCCATGGAGGTAAATCAGGATTTAACACAAAAGTTTGGGACGCATTAATGATGAATGATGAAACACTGATACTCAACTATGTTTCATCTTATGGTGAAGAGGGATACACAGGAGAAGTGAAAGTAACGGTCGCATATATTTTTAATGACGATAATGAGTTAATTATCGAATACATGGCGACCACAAACAAAAAAACGGTAATAAACTTAACAAGTCATGGTTATTTCAGCTTGGCAGGAATAGCAAACCCAACGCCAACAATTGATAACCTCATATGCGAGATCAATGCTGACTTTTATTTACCAATTGATGAAACGTCAATCCCAACAGGTGAAATCAGATTAGTCAAAGACACACCTTTTGACTTCCGTACACCGAAAACAATAGGGCAAGACATTAACGCAGACAATGAACAAATAAAGAACGGCGCAGGATATGATCATTGTTTCGTTCTGAATAAAAAAGAAGAAGGTGAACTTGGCTTCGCTGCACGTGTAAAGGAACCTGTAAGTGGCCGTGTTATGGAAGTTTATACAACAGAACCTGGCGTTCAGTTCTATACGGATAATTGGGCAGACGGATACAAGGGACAACATGGGGCAACTTTCCCACGTAGAAGTGCTGTATGCTTTGAAGCACAACACTTCCCTGACTCTCCTAACCGACCATATTTCCCGTCCGTAATATTGAGACCTGGTGAACAATATAAACAGAAAACAATATATAAATTCAGTATTGAAAAATAAATCATTAAACTAATATTCTAAACAATTATGGAAATAGATTTTGTAAGAAGCCGCTTTATAAAGCATTTCGACGGACAAACCGGTAACATCTACGCTGCCCCAGGGCGTATAAACCTTATAGGCGAACACACAGATTATAATGGTGGTTTCGTTTTCCCGGGCGCAATAGATAAAGGGATTATGTGTGAAATACGTCCCAACGGTAGCAACACGGTAATGGCTTATGCTATCGACTTGAAGGATCGGGTTGAGTTTAAAATTGATGATCCTCAAGGCCCTCGGGCAAGTTGGGCAAGATACATATACGGCATAATTCAAGAAATGAAAAAATTAGGTGTTGATGTTAAAGGATTCAACATCGCTTTTGCTGGAGATGTACCTTTAGGAGCAGGAATGTCATCATCAGCTGCAATGGAAAGTTGCTTTGCATACGCACTCAACGACTTGTTCGGTGACAATAAAGTGTCAAAATGGGACATGGTTTTGGCAGGTCAGGCAACTGAACACAATTATTGTGGAGTAAATTGTGGCATTATGGACCAGTTCGCCAGCATTTTCGGTAAAGAAGGAAAATTAATGAGACTTGATTGCAGAAGCCGCGAGTTCGAATATTATCCTTTTGAGCCAAAAGGATACAGATTGGTTCTTATTGACTCTGTTGTAAAACATGAATTAGCTTCGTCTGCATACAACGACCGTCGCAAGAGTTGCGAGAATGTTGTTGAAACATTAAGGAAGAAATACACTGACAGGGATATAGAAACCCTGCGTGATATAGATTGGGACATGCTCAATTCTGTAAAAGCCGACATCTGTGAAGAAGATATGAAGAGGGCCACTTATGTATTAGGTGAAAAAGACAGGGTTCTCGCTGTGTGCGATGCATTGAATAAGGGCGACTATGAAACTGTAGGTCAAAAAATGTATGAAACACATGACGGCTTAAGCAAAGATTACGAAGTTTCATGTGAGGAACTTGACTTCCTTGTTGATATGGCGCGCAAAAACGGAGTTACTGGCAGCAGAATTATGGGTGGCGGCTTCGGCGGATGTACAATAAACTTGGTAAAAGAAGAATTGTATGACAAGTTCATCAATGATGCAACATCAGCATACAAAGAAAAATTCGGCAAACAACCAAAAGTTTATGACATCGTGATTAGCGATGGAGCACGCAAAATATGCTGATTGAAAGCATTTTCATATATTCATTTTAATTGACCAAGACAACATTTGATCGTATACGATTAAATTGAATTTATTAATAACGAGCTGTATCTATCCAATAATGACAAGATACAGCTCGTTATATTTATAAAATATAAAACCAAAAATTTGAATATATAACTCTCACGATTCTCGCATATAATCAGTACTTTTGCACTATTATTACAAGAAACAACTTATGGACCTAAAAAAATGGTTTAAAGGTTTTGAAAAAGGAATAGCCCAATTATCGCCAAAAGAAAGAGAACACTTCTTTTACGAATGCGGTAAAAATTGTGTTAAAAATGGCGTATTCCCTATTTTCAGAACGCTTTATGAAGAATCAAATGGAGATATCGATATTTTTTTCAACAAAACAAATGAATTGCAAGGAGTAAAAAGTGAAACAATAGAAAAAGGACATATTTATAATCTCTACTTCCAGGAATGCACTTGTGGATTACGTAATGAAGGATATATTTCCACTCCTCTACTATGTGAATGCTCACGACAAAGTGTACTTTATACGATGAGCCATCTTTGGGAACAGCATAAATTTGAAATTATACTATGTCATTCAATTTTACAAGGGAAACATAATTGTAAAATCAGAATAAAAATTATAAAATAACATATTTCTATTGAAATCCCTGATGGTATTTTCAAAATAGTTTTCATAAAAAAGGCATTTGATGAACAAAGAAGAAACGATATGCGCTATTGCCACAGGACGTGGCGGAGCCCTTGGAATAATAAGAGTATCAGGCCCCAATGCAATAATAAATACCGACAAGATTTTCATTCCTGCCGATAAAACACATAAACTATTATCTGAACGCAAGGCTTATACAATATCATATGGCCACATAACAAACAAGGACGGAGAGATTATCGACGAAGTCCTTGTCAGCCTATTCCGTGCTCCACATTCATACACGGGGGAAAACTGTACTGAAATATCATGCCATGGCTCAGAGTATATACTGAAACAAATAATGCAAATGCTCATTGACAATGGTTGCCGTGCAGCAAATCCTGGCGAATTCACGCAACGTGCATTTTTAAATGGAAAAATGGATTTAAGCCAAGCAGAAGCAGTAGCCGACCTTATTGCTTCATCATCGAAAGCAACACATCGTATTGCAATGAATCAAATGCGTGGCAATTTCAGTCATGAACTAAAAACTCTACGAGACAAACTATTACATTTAACGTCATTAATAGAACTTGAACTTGACTTTAGTGACCACGAAGACTTAGAATTTGCAGACCGAAAAGAATTAAAAGAAACGTCTTTGCAAATCAGCACGGTTATATCTAAACTGATTAATTCATTTTCACTTGGTAATGCAATAAAGAATGGCATACCTGTCGCTATAATAGGAGAAACAAATGCAGGAAAATCGACACTGTTAAACACACTGTCTGGAGATGATCGTGCTATCGTAAGTGACATTGACGGCACAACTCGTGATGTCATAGAAGACACAATAAATATTAACGGGACAACTTTCAGGTTTATCGATACTGCCGGCATACGGGAAACTCACGATACAATAGAAGCAATGGGTATTGAACGAAGTTTCAAAGCATTGAATAAAGCCGAAATAGTAATATTAATGTATGACTTACAACGAAAAGACAACTTCCTTGATTTTTATGAAAAAATACATCAACACCTGATTAACAAACAGGTTATATTAGCAATGAATAAATGTGACATTGTACCAGAATCAGATATAAAAATCCCAGAAATCATTAAAATATCATCAAATATACATTGGCACACGATTACAATTTCAGCAAAAAGCGGAACAAACATAGAACAGCTGCGCAATATGCTTTCCGAACTAAGTTGTATTCCCGAAACAAGTAACAATGATATTATAATAACTAATGTCCGACATTACGAAGCATTGACCAAAGCCCTAAATGCAATAAACCGTGTAAAATATGGACTTACTACGTCACTCACTGGAGACCTTATCGCACAAGACCTACGAGAATGCCTTTTTCATCTAAACGACATTCTTGGCGAAGTAACAACAGACGAAATACTGCATAACATATTTAAACATTTTTGCGTCGGTAAATAAACATTCTGTGTGGGAAAATAAAGACAAGAAAGGAAAAGCATAAAAAGAGCAAATATAAAATCATAAATAACATAATATCAGTAGATTAATCTCAAAAGAACATTTTCTTATTTTTGTCGTATTTTCTGTAAGATTCTATATATTTTCTGTATTTTTGTCCCTAGTTTGTACCCCACATTCAAAATGAGGGACAAAAAACAGTCCCTTGAGGGACAAATTTAATTCTATTAGTAATTACTTTAACAGAAGATATTATGGCAAAGAAAACTAGCGAACAGAAAGAACCTGTAAAACTTCGAGAGAAACCATTGGCTAACGGAAGTAGAAGTTTGTATCTTGACATATACCGAAATGGCAAGAGGCATAAGGAGTATTTGAAACTTTATCTTTTCGACGCCAAAACTCCTGCAGAAAAAGAGCAGAACCGTCAGACGTTGGCAACTGCTCAAGCCGTTAAAGCTAAACGAACTATTGAACTTCAAAACGGAGAGTATTCATTTACTAAACAGTTTAAAGAGAATACTCCTTTTCTCGAATACTACCGCAACATGGTTGAAGAAAGACGTAAGAACCCAGAGTCTCAAGGTAATTGGGGAAATTGGCGTAGTTGCCTCCGATACCTTGAAATATATTGTGATGAGACGACAACATTTCGTGATGTTACTCCAGAGTTTATTTTGGGTTTCAAATCTTTCTTGGAAAATGTCGAAAAAGATATATATAAAAGAACTACAGGTGTACGCCGTGAGCGCGATACCTTTCAGGGATTATCCCAAAATTCAAAAGTTTCATATTTCAACAAGTTGCGTGCTTGCATTAATCATGCTTTTGATGAAAGGATTATTGCTGTAAATCCACTCCGTGGTATTGAAGGTTTCAAAGCGGCAGAAAGTAAACGTGATTACCTGACATTGGAAGAAGTAAGGATTTTGGCCAAGACTTCTTGCCGTTTTCCTGTATTAAAAAGAGCTTTTCTGTTTTCATGTCTTACGGGGCTACGCAAAAGTGACATTCAGAAACTGACATGGAGCGAAGTGGAAAAGTTTGGTGATTTCACACGAATTATTTTCAGGCAAAAGAAAACAGGGGGACAGGAATATCTTGATATCAGTCCTCAAGCTGAGAAGTATATGGGTGAACGTGGAAAACCTGAAGACAGTGTCTTTAGTGGATTCACATACGGCTCATGGACATCCGTTGAATTGAAGCGCTGGGCATGGGAAGCAGGAATCCAAAAAGATTTAACTTTTCATTGTGGAAGGCATACTTTTGCTGTACTGATGCTTGATTTAGGAACTGACATATATACTGTATCAAAATTACTTGGCCATAGAGAAATTTCTACTACACAAATTTATGCTAAAGTATTGGATAAAAACAAACAAAATGCAGTATCTCTTATCCCCAATATAGACCAACCTATTGATCATGATTAAGCAAAACATAGTTATCAAAATAGTTAAGATTACCCGTTTAACAGGTGAAATAAAATATCACATTGATGTCAACGGAGTTGTTGACCTTGACCTCTTTGTACCAGATATAATGTATCTTAATTCATGGATGGAAGAGATATATGCTTATGTTCTGAAAGATAAATCACAGAGGCTGGAAAAATTAATAACTAATATAGGATTTAACGATGCCATAGAGAAATACATTCAAAATCATAGAAATGAGATTAAACCATCTATACTTGAAGTATTAGAAAACTACTTTTTTACTTCAAGAGAGCTATTTACACTTTGCGAAGAAAACAGTATGGAACGTAGAGGTAAATACATATATCTTATTGAACCATTGGCAAAAGCACAAATCGCCGAACTTTTGGATAGAGCTATTGGTGCAGGTATATTAGATAAGTATTATCAACCAGTACCTGGAGTCAGACTACTGCATCTTAAAATCATTGCTTATGCCATATCATTTATATGTAAACTAAAGCATCCTTATACTCTTTTCGAGAAACAATGGGGACGGAAGGAAACTATGAGAATAAGCACCTGTAAAACTCCCAAATTTATAACAGAAGAGTATGAATTAACAAAGTCTTTATATCCAGAAGTAGATTTCTCTGAATTGGAGCCACAGCATAAAATAACCGTATTCTATACACCCCAAGATGTAGATGACATCTATGACATGTATCAAGATTTGATAAAGTACAAATACATTGCCACAAATACAGCATTTGACACATTCAAAGGTATAGTAGGAAAAGCAGATTTTTCAGAGCCTGTCGAATGGCTTAAGGGGCAACGACAACTGGGTTATTTTATTTATTTAGCTTTCAATAAACACAACAGTAAGGATTTATGGATTAAAGGAGAATGCTGTTTTTATATAAAAGGTGAGCCCCCTCATAGAAATTCATTTCTATCAGGATACAGCTATATAAAACGGACTGGATTGATAGATAAATATGATTTTAGGCTCAAAGCTATATGTAATAAATTCAATCATATTGATTCCACAGAATCATGTATAAACGGTCGTTTGATACATACCAGCAAATATGTATTTTATAGTAGCAAGTCTGAAGATAAGAAAAGAAAAATGTTTTCTGCCTTATTGGCGGGAGAGTATATATCTCCAGATACTACTTATACTATCTTTAGTGGTATTTTTGAAGAAATTGATTTCAAGCAGCCTGTGGTGTGGATAAAGAAACAATGTTCGTTAATTTATTTCATCTATATGGTGTTTAAAGATGAAAACCCATACGATTTATGGGCAAAATGCGTATATTGTTTTCGTTTACAAAACAATAAGATTATTAATAGACGAAGTCTTGACGGAAATCGAATAACACTTATGAAAACAGATAAACCTTATAATATTGAACTGAAGAGAATTGCTGAGGAATATAACGATAATGTCAACAGTGCTGACGCATCTATGAATATGGTTGCTGATGCACATATTATTAACACTTAAAAACATTCAAAAAAATGACAAAGATTAATGCTTTGCACCTCTCTCTTTTTGAAAAGACTGATGCGTGGTTCTAAATGGACACCTGCGCATACCGGTAAAGATGGGTTATTCCGGTTGGTCAGACTCGCCCATAGTATTTACACAAATGAAGTAGTAACTCGAATAAAGAGTTATCATAGATTTGTTACTGATTTCGTAAACTCGACACAGTATCATGATGAAAATGATGCATGGAGCAAGAATGAGCATCAGAAGAATTACCGCACCATTGCAGAACTTCTGACTAATCACGAAAAAATTGTACGCAGGTATTTTGACTGTGATGTGTTAAACGAACAAATAATCACTAATCTCCTCAGTGAATTTTATGCATACGATTTACATGAATTGAAAGCTTCTGATGGTACCTTGACAGGCACCACGAATTCTCAGGATTGTAATTTAATATCTTTATTTGACAATAATACTCTAGACCTCATTGTGCGTCTTGCCAATGAGGTTGGTTTATTTACAGAGGTTTTGGATGCAGGAGAAATCATCAGAAAATATCAAAATAAAGATTTTATACCTATTATTTCAAGCAATAATACTCGACTTGTATTAGTACTTGACAGACTGGCCTATCATAATATCATACCATATAATTGGCAATCATTAATTGAGCGTAAAAAACTAATATTAAGTTCTTCTGGCAATAAATACCTGGATAAGCATAATATGGCGTCTACACTCAACCGTGTAAAAGATATGCCATTGAGCCCGCAGTATAAGAGATTACTGTCAATAGTCGACCAGTACATACAGCAAATCAAAGACAGGTAAAACAAGCAAAAGCAATAGAATATGTTGATACTTGTATTGAGAATAATATTGAGACTCAATAGTATCAACATTCTGGTGTATCCATAGCATTTAACTTTGCCCTCCGTAATCGATTACAACGGAGGGCAAAACCTTTTAATGTCAAACGCTAAATTCAATCAAATGAAACATCGAGAAACAATGTACGGCAATAAAAGAATCTCTGACTGCATGAAACAGATTGACAATTTGATTCTATGTATGACGAAAGAGAAACCGTTGGAACGTATCAGAGCGTTAGAGCAGAAGATTAATGAGGTAGAAAAAATCAGCAATCTTGAAGACGTCATTAATCAGATTAAAAAAGAACTATGGTCAACAAAAGAAGTTCTATCATCATCGGAAGTTTGTGCTTTTCTGGGTATCTCTGAAAGCTATTTGTATAGGCTTACTTCATTGAAACAGATTCCTCATTACAAACCAAATGGTAAAATGATCTTTTTTAACCGTAAAGAATTATGCGAATGGATATTGAGAAATCCTGCAAAAGTAGTTGAAAGTTCACCAACAATAAATAAGATTGCATTATGACAAAAAAAGAATTAGAAATATTGTTATCCCGAGTTGAAGGAATTAAGTCACTCCTTGAGAGTAATTCACTTGAACAATTCCAGCAAGAGGTATTAAAAGTGGAGAATTATCTCAAACGATTCGGTTCGCTTGCCGAATTACTATCTCATCTTGAAAAACTTGAGAATATGGCATACGCAGCGAAAGACTTTCTGAGCATAGATGAAGTAGCGACCTATCTAAATATATCAAAAAGTTCAGTATACAAGATAACTTCTTCCAAAGAACTAACTGTATATAAGCCAAATGGCAAAAACATTTTCATTCTACGTTCCGATTTGAATGGTTGGATTAAACGTAACCCTTGCCTTTCAAATGACGAGCTTGAAAAGCAGGCTAATATTGTAGCATATAATCTGGAAAGATCCAATAAGCAAAAGCGAAATAACAAGAACAACAAGTTATGAAAAATGATTTGATCATGTCCAATAATCTAAGGATTGATGAAGAGAAATATAAATCAATCCTGAAATACATCAGGTTGAATGTAACTGAGAAATATGACTTTCCCCAGGAAATAGTACAGATTGATGGAATTACAATAGCTACACTGGGAAACTTCAGTGCATCTACCGGAAAACCCAAAAGTAAGAAGACATTCAATGTAAGTGCCATTGTCGCTTCTGCCCTATCAGGAAAGGAAGTTCTGAAATATAAGGCAAATCTGCCTGAATGTAAAAATAAGATTCTTTACATTGATACCGAACAAAGCAAATGTCACTGCCATAAGGTATTACACAGAATCCTATCTCTTGCCGGGTTGCCTACCGATCAGGAAAATGACAGGATTGAGTTCTTCGTGCTTCGTGAATATACCCCTGACCAGCGCAGGGATATAATACGCTGGGCCTTACATGAAGAAACTAACATAGGTCTTGTCGTGATTGATGGTATAAGGGATCTTATACATGACATCAACAGTCCGAGCGAGTCGCTTGATATCATAAACGAACTTATGAGATGGTCAAGCTATTACGAACTGCACATCCATACTGTACTGCACCTTAACAAAGGGGATGACAATACACGAGGTCATGTGGGTACTGAATTGAACAACAAGGCTGAAACAGTTCTTCAAATCTCGAAGAATATGGAGAACGGAAACATTAGCGAAGTAAGAGCTATGCATATAAGGGACAAGGAATTTACTCCTTTTGCATTTGAAATTGGAAAAGATTCGCTGCCTCACCTTGTAAGCGACTACCAATTCAAAATGAACAAAAGGGACAAATTGACATCGTATGTGGATATGACCGAACAACAACACCGCAGCGCTCTTGAAATCGCATTCCAAGACGGACCAGTAGTCGGATATCAGGCATTACTGGATGCTCTGAAAAAAGGATATGACAGCATTGGGTATGCCCGTGGACGGAACACACTTGTGAACCTCTGCAAATTCCTCCTCCAGCATGAAGCAATCTTGAAGGACGGCAGAGGGTATTCATTCAATGAGAAATTCAGCATCTGAACCGGGTTGGTTTAGTTTGCGGGTATATATAACAGAACTGTACCAAACAATGATTTGACCATGAACATATCAGATGCTAAACAAATCCGACTTGTGGAATTTCTCCGCAAGCTAGGTTTTTCACCTGTAAAAAGGCGAAATTACCAGTACTGGTACATAGCCCCATATCGGGATGAAAAGACAGCTTCTTTTAAAGTGAACGACCAGTTAAATGAATGGTATGACTTTGGAATATCCGAAGGTGGCAGTATTATAGAACTGGGTATGAAGATTTATAATACACACAATATCAGTGACGTACTTCGGAAGATTGATGAAGTAACGAAAGGATTACCTTCATACCAATATAGAACAACCTCAGTTAATACGGCTGACATGGAGGAAGTCATTCAGGAGTTAAAAGTCCTGCCACTGACAAATCATGCTTTGTTGTCCTATGTCGCATCAAGGAATATAGATACAGAGCTGGCAAAGCATCATTGTGTGGAAATACATTATAATCTGCGTCGTCGGCACTATTTTTCAATAGCATTCAGAAACAAGTCTGGAGGTTTTGAGGTCAGGAACCCATATTTTAAGGGCTGCATAATGGGTAAAGACATATCGCATATTCTGTACGAGCAGTCAATCATCCAAAAACATGTTTGTGTTTTCGAAGGTTTTATGGACTTCCTATCCTATCTTACGCTGAAAAAGGAATGTGATACGATTGTGTGTGTGCATCCTCCGTGTGATTATATAATAATGAATTCTGTAAACAATCTGAAGAAGACTCTTTATACACTAGAATCCTATGAGTACATTCATTGTTATCTTGACAATGATCTTGCTGGAATAAAAACGGTAGAAACATTCTGCGGACTCTTCGGAATGAAAGTGGTTAATGAAGCCATTCGCTATTCAGAATACAAAGACTTGAACGATTATCTGAAGAAGAAAAAATGCTGAAGCATTGATTCACTCTATATCCTACATGAAAAGCTCTCCTTCGGGAGGGCTTTTTTCGTATTAAAAATGTCTCAAAAAGCATATTTAGAGTATGATTTAGAGTATGATTGTTGCTTTTTACCGTATTATTTCCCTAAAATCATCAATTTACAGCAAAAATATTTCTGAAAATGAAATCTAATATCTTCCTTTGTGAAATCATACTATACAATACTTTAATATCATACTTTATAAATATGAAATCATACTTTATTTTCGCCATTTTCCTAACGATAGCCTACATCATCTATTATGTTGTAATCATCACACAGGAACTGTATGGCAAGAAAAAGGACGGAAAGCCGGAGGAAGAGGTATTTAATATTGACTCCGATGAAGAAGAAGAGGAAAGCATCAGTGTGACGGAAAGCGATACAGGCTTCAACGTAGGCAGTGAACAGTATGAAACGGAGTATCGTGATTCTGCAGCCAATGAAGAAGCACCTGAGCCTGCCCCTCCAGAAGAAACTGCCGCCATGAGACTTGCACGCATGAAGGCGAAAGCAGAGGAACGCATGGAAGAGACGGAGCCATACCTGTCAGATACCTATTCTGCAGAAGACATGTACAAGGCCATGGTATCCGGCGGCCATCTGGAGAACCGACCGGCAATGGTCTGGAACCCATTGAAAGACAAACTGTAACACAATACAATGCAACAAACGAGAAAACTACTATGTACTTTATTCCTGACGATACCCTATTACGCCTTCGCCAAATGCGGAAGCGTGAACTACAGTTGGGGTGCCGATTCACTGGCCACGATGCACGACTATGTGGTGACGATGATGCTGTATGTACTATATGTATGCTATGCCATTGCTTCAGTCCTTGCAATCGTGTCCGCGCTCCAGATCTACATTAAGATGAATACCGGAGAGGACGGAATCACCAAGTCCATCACTTCACTGGTTGGAGCATGTCTTTTCATAATCGGTGCATCGGTCGTATTCCCGGCATTCTTCGGTTATCGGATCTGAACAGATTATTCAGAAAACTGAACTGTAACACAAACACAAGTATTCACCAAAAAGCTAAACAAGTATGTTCAAAAGAGTAAAAGGATTTTTCAAGGAAATGACATCAGCTACCTTTGTTAAAATACAGATGCTGATAATTGTGTTGACATGCAGTGTATGTCCGATGATGGCACAGAATACGGCCGGAGACTACACTGCGGGAACCAATGCCCTGTCCACTGTGGCAGAGGAAATCGCAAAGTACGTGCCTATCATGGTAAAACTGTGCTATGCGATAGCCGGTGTAGTAGCTATAGTCGGTGCTATCAGCGTCTATATTGCCATGAACAATGAAGAACAGGATGTAAAGAAGAAGATTATGATGGTAGTGGGGGCCTGTATCTTCCTGATAGCTGCAGCCCAGGCACTTCCATTGTTTTTCGGTATCGGTGCGTAACGCAGAAAGAGACATGAAAAGAGAAAATACACGCTATCCTGACTATCCGTTGTTCAAAGGACTGCAAAGGCCTCTTGAACTAATGGGCATACAGGGACGCTACATCTATTGGGCGGCTGGTGCTGCTGGTGGAGCCATTGTGGGTTTTATTGTCGCCTACTGCCTGTTCGGCTTCATAGCTGGCCTTATCATGCTCTCTGCGGTACTGTCCGCAGGAATCTCACTGATTATCATCAAACAGAGACACGGCCTGCACTCCAAGCGTATCGACCGCGGAGTGTTTGTGTATGCCTGTTCGAAGAAAAAGTAACAGAACTAAAATGAACCATCATGAATCATGTGTGGCCATATTGAATGTTGAACATGGGTGGGTTCGCCTTCTTAAAGGTCGGACCTGCCCTTATTTGATTGAAATCGAACATATATGACATTATATATAGTTATAATCTTCATTGCCCTTTGTACTGGTATGGGCATATCGGTATATGCTTTCGGTACCGGAGGTAAACGCAAACGCATATTCCAGGACATATACTTCACCGTTGAGGAAGTGAACGGCGTAGGTGTAGTATATACCAAGACGGGCGAATACTCCGCTATTCTGAAAATGGAGAATCCGGTAGAGAAGTATTCGGCCAACACAGACGGATACTATGAATATACGCACCTCTTTTCAGCCCTTGCCCAGACTTTGGGTGAAGGATATGCGATTCACAAGCAGGATATTTTTGTACGAAAGCAGTTTGAGCCGGACAGCAATGAGCGCAAGGAGTTTCTTTCCGAATCCTATTTCAGATATTTCAAAGGCAGAAACTACACTGACAGCACATGCTATCTGACCATCACACAGGAATCAAAGAAAAGCAGGCTTTTCTCCTATGACAACAAGAAATGGCGGGATTTCCTAGTAAAGATACGCAAGGTACATGACCAGCTTCACGATGCAGGGATACAAGCCTCATTCCTGAATAAGGCAGATGCGAACTGCTATGTGGACCGCTTCTTCTCGATGGATTTCAAGAACAGAACGATATCTATGTCGAACATCAAGGCGGACGACGAGATGTTGACGATGGGCGACAAACGCTGCAAGGTGTACAGTCTGGTGGACGTGGACTGTGTGAATCTGCCTTCGCTTATACGTCCCTACATGAAAATGGAGGTGAATAACAGTGAAATGCCGGTTGACCTGCTGTCTGCGATTGACAGTATACCGGAAGCTGAAACGGTAGTGTATAACCAAATAATCTTCATGCCCAACCAAAAACGTGAGCTTGCAATGCTTGATAAGAAAAAGAACCGCCATGCGAGCATTCCGAATCCGGGCAACCAGATGGCCGTAGAGGACATCAAGCGTGTACAGGAAGTAATAGCGAGGGAAAGCAGACAATTGGTGTATGCCCACTACAACCTGATAGTGTCCGTGGCATCTGACACCGACATACAGAAATGTACAAACCATCTGGAAAACTGCTTCTCACGACTGGGAATACATATCAGCAAAAGAGCCTACAACCAGCTAGAACTATTCGTCAGCTCCTTTCCTGGTAACAGCTACAGTCTGAACGAAGATTACGACCGATTCCTTACACTCAGTGATGCGGCAGTATGCCTTATGTACAAGGAGCATATCCAACACAGCGAAGACAGTCCGCTGAAGATCTACTATACAGACCGTCAGGGCGTACCCGTTGCCATAGACATTACGGGAAAAGAGGGAAAGAACAAGCTGACTGACAATTCTAACTTCTTCTGTCTCGGCCCGTCGGGCAGCGGAAAAAGTTTCCACATCAACAGTGTGGTGCGACAGCTTCACGAACAGGGAACGGATGTGGTGATGGTAGATACGGGTAACTCCTATGAGGGACTTTGTGAATACCTCGGAGGAAAGTACATCAGCTATACGGAGGAAAAGCCGATTACGATGAATCCGTTCAATATTACGCAGGCAGAGCTGAACATCGAGAAAATAGACTTCCTGAAGAACCTGATACTGCTGATATGGAAAGGATCTGACGCACAAGTATCAGAGCTGGAGTTCAGAATTGTGGAACAGATGGTGACTGACTACTATGATGCCTATTTTCATGGATTTGAAGGGTATGATCCTGTACAGAGAGAAACCCTTAGAAAGACACTGACCGCATACGAAAAGCGCAGGAACTCTGGCAATACGGAAGACCAGTCTTTACTTGAAAAAAAGGTAGAAGAACGGATCTCCCTGCTGGAGAAACGGCGCAAGGCATTGAAGGTAACTTCACTCTCGTTCAATACATTCTATGAATATTCGTGTGAACGACTAGAACTTATCTGTCTTGAGAACAACATATCTGGAATAGACTATGACAGGTACATATACATGATACAACCCTTCTACAAGGGAGGTACTTACGACAAAATTCTGAACGAGAATGTGGACACCACACTGTTTTCGGAAACCTTCATCGTATTTGAAGTGGATGCCATCAAGGAAAACAAGAAACTGTTCCCCATCGTGACACTCATTATCATGGACGTGTTCCTTCAGAAGATGCGTATCAAGAAGAACCGCAAGGTGCTAATTATTGAAGAAGCATGGAAGGCCATTGCCAGTCCGCTGATGGCAGAATACATCAAGTTTATGTACAAAACAGCAAGAAAATTCTGGGCGAGCGTAGGTGTGGTGACCCAGGAGATACAGGACATTATCGGTAGCGAAATCGTGAAGGAGGCCATCATCAACAACTCTGACGTAGTTATGCTTCTGGACCAAAGTAAATTCCGAGAGCGATTTGACAGTATCCAAACCATCCTCGGCCTGACGGATGTGGACTGCAAGAAGATATTCACAATTAACCGTCTCGAAAACAAGGACGGTCGAAGCTACTTCAGAGAGGTCTTCATCCGCAGAGGAACGACAAGCGGTGTGTATGGTGTGGAGGAGCCCCATGAATGCTATATGACCTATACGACAGAGCGTGCCGAAAAGGAAGCCTTGAAACTCTACAAGAAGGAATTACGCTGCAACCATCAGGATGCTATTGAAGCCTATTGCCGTGACTGGGATGCCAGCGGTATCAACAAGTCTCTTCCTTTTGCAAAGAAAGTGAATGAAGCGGGAAAAGTATTGAATCTCAAACCATCAAAAAAACAATAAGACAATGGAAAAAATTGACATCAGTAAAAGCGTGAAGTCGATAGACTTTGGGAAGCAGTATGGAGTTCGCGTTCAAAGGATATTTCAGACAAATGGGATATTCACAGTCAGAGACCTTTGCAAACAAAGCAAACAAGAGCTGGTGCATATCCGATATTTTAGTGAAAGAAGTATCTCAATGATTGAAGAAGTTCTGGGGAAATATGCATTACAGTTAGGTATGACAAACAAGGAACTGGACGAATATGCCGGTATTGACTTTCAAGAGAGCGGAAATCTATCAAACATTCCCATAGAAGAAGATACAGAAGCTGACAAATGGGAAGAACGAAGATATGAGATTGCCAAAGAGCTTTTTGTTCACCAGCATTTGTCAGCATATAATGCTGTAACAGAAGCGGACAGTCTTATTAAATATCTTAAAAACATGCCCAATGGTAACTGATAGTCCATGAAACATTCCATGTCAATGAAAAGAATAAATGTAAAGAAGTATATCTCAAACACATACATTCCAATAGGCTCATATATGGTTATCCGAAAGGCATTGATTCAGGCGGGTATTGTTACCATAGAGGATTTGTGTAGGAAAACCGAGGAAGAGCTTTCAAGTATTCCTTTTATCAAAGGAAAGAACCTGCAGGCCATAAAGGATATGCTTGCCGAAAAAGGTCTGCATACCGGCATGAGCCAAGAGGAAATCAACGTGTATGATACCATTTATTGGAGTAACCTATAGCAAAAACAATCATAAATGAAACACCTGTCACTTATCATAACAATACTACTGCTGGCTGTCACCCGACCCGTACATGCCCAGTATTACAGCGTGAACTACGATGCACGTACCGTAGCTGCCATGGCGGCCGCATTCGGTACGGAAGCCGTAGCGGAGGGCTATTACGGTGAACAGGTGGACAATATTCTGAAGCACTACAACGCCGCGGAAGTGGCCGCTGCCGGAATATTTGCATCGAAATTTCTTCAACACAAGGCTTTCACGGATCTGGGAATCTGGTGCAGCAGTACGGAAAACTACTATTACCGCCGTATCTACCGCATGGTGGCAGAAAAAATCATGCCAAAAATTGTGGTTGTAGCCAAACAGATGCTCCATTCGCCACAAACGGCCATCTACTGGGGCAGCTATCTGATGAAGGTATGCGACGACACGAAAAACCTGTGTATGCAGTTTGAGAGCATCGTGACCAACAGTTCACTAACCTTTTCGGACATCACTTTCCTGAAAATCAGCGAGGAAATAGCTCCGCTTCTGAGACTGTCGGAAATTGGTAACATTGACTGGCAGCGTATGCTGGACGATCTGGCCAGTGTTCCGGGTAACTTCACCAAGGAAAACCTGCATCAGGATATAGACAACCTATACAATCTGGGAGTGGGACTTGCCACCTCCGGTACAGCCAATCTGGGAGAAGCCCTGCTGCAGGAAAGTGCGTTTCACAACCTGATGAACGGAAAGGTGGAGGAAATCTTCAATCTGTACGACCATTACGGCGGACTGATGGAACGCGCCGAACAGGATACCGGCGGACTGCTGGTTGATATGGTAGGTGGTCCGGACAACGTGGCCAGTCTCTTTGACATCAGCAACTATAACCTTACCCAGTGGATATCAGACTATTTGGATGAAACGGCCGGCACCTATTATACCCAGCGTTGGTATATAGCCCGCCGTGACCAGGGAAGCACCGTACTGTGTGACTACTATCCTCCCACAGACGACAACAGCATCCTCAACGGTGGTGAATGGACACGCTTTGCCACCACGGATGCCGGATTCTACCCGGACGCTTCGCAGAGAGAACAGGCACTGGCCAACTCAGAACGGTATGCTGGATGGTCGAGAGACCGTGTGGAACAACTCAACAGGCAGAATGACGGATATAGCTACAGTATAAACTACTGGATGAGGAGCTACATTATCAGTCGTGGCGGCAAACAGACCAAGAAAGCCTATGCCTATGAGATACATGTAAAGAAAAGCTGGAACCACGAGGAAATTGTATATGAAGAGGTGTTCGACTCCTACTCGATGGACCTGAATACCTTCAAGGCACAACTGAACGCACGGCTGTCGGAGTTCAACGAAAACGAGGACGGCTATACCTATTATATAGCATCGGACGGTAGGAACTACTACCAGGCCACGGATGAAGTGAAGCTGCAGGGATGCGAAAGTGTGACCATCAGCGTAACATGCTCGGACGGGGTAACACTAGGACAAGGCAGTACACAGTACAAATGTCGCAAGTGCGGAAAATCGCCGAACGCCCATACCAAGGAATGCTCGATGCAGACCACGGTGACGGACGACGAGCTGGATCTCTCGGAGCTGGACGGCATGATTCAGGAAGCGCAAAACAGGAAAGCATCGCTGGAAGCACAGATAAAGGCACTGGAGGACGAGAACGCCATACTGCTGAAAAAGATTTCGGAAGCCAGTGTGGAAGAAGCTGCCGTGCTCCGCCAGCAATACAATGCGAACAAGACGCAGATAGACAAACTAAAGGCGGAAGTTTCCGAATGGGAACGGAAACTGACGGAATATGAACAGGCCAAGGCCGATGCAGCAGAGGACAATTCGGTAGCTACGGATGACTATTACCGCATCCCGGCAATCATGCAAGACTGCAAGACCACCTATGGACTCAGCTGGGAGGACAGCGGCTCATGGAATGGCTATACATTTGTCCGTAAGGCCACCATGCCCAACATTGACGGGGTAATCACATTCCGGGCAACGGTATCCATAGCCAGAAAGCCGAAATATTTTCTCGGCATCAAGATACACCGCGCTATCGTACAGATAAGTTGGGAACTGACCTCGGAGTACACGGATACCCATGTAGCTGAAGTAATCACTCTGGATCCGGGCATGTCGGATGCAGAAAAGACGAAGCTGGTAAATGACCGCATAGCGGAAATCGCCCGACAGTATCCTTCGTGCAAGATTACGACGGAATACATGAAAACTCCTCCGCTGGAAGAGACGCCTACCGGAGAGGTATATCATCTGCTCTGGTCGAGTGACCGTCTGGAGATAGCCAGAGAAGTGGATTCGCGCATTACGAAAATATATGCAGACCTTGTATCACTGGAAAAGATGATGCACTACAAACGGAGTATCATTGACGTACTGAAGGATATCGCCCCTACACTCGACTGGGACGAGGGACGCCGCCGGACACTGGTGGAAGAATGCCATGAACGTTGGGTGGAGAATGCCAGAAACCTTCCGGAAAGAACAAGCAGAAAGGAGGCAGAGCCATGAAACAATATCTGATTATCGGTCTGCTGCTGATTACCCTTCTGCCGGAGGCTGCAAAAGCCCAATGGACTTTTGATATTGTATCGGTAGAAGCCTACATCAACGACCACAAGAAACAACGCAGTCTGTTACTGGCACGCAGTACGCTGGAATACAGCAACAAGCTGCTGCATGAATACAGCCGGGACGAGGTAGGCAATTACAAGGAACTGAATATAGATCTGGACCGTTATACCCGGGCTTTTGATGTGATTGACGTGATGTACCAGTCGCTGCGGACGGTGCTGAATGTAAAGAACACCTACAACACGGTGAGCGACCGAATAAGTGACTACAAGGACATGCTGGGAGCCTATAACGAAAAGATACTGCAGCATGGGCGTGTAGATCCGTCGGATCTGCTGATAATCAGCATTAACGAAAGAGCCATACGGGATATTGCTCATGACGGAGAACAGCTGTACAAGTCGGTAAGTGACCTTGTGCTTTATGCAACGGGAGCCGCCGCCTGCTCAACCGCCGACCTGCTGATGGTACTGGAATCGGTGAACCGCTCACTGGATGACATCGAGCGTCATCTGAACCAGGCCTACATAGAGACCTGGAGATACATTCAGGTAAGAATCGGCTACTGGAAAGCGAAGATATACAGAGAAAGAACCAAACAGGAAATCATAGACGGTGCCTTCGGCCGCTGGCGCGGTGCCGGTCGTCTGGATTATTAACGATAAAAACCAAAAAGATATGAAGCAGACATCAAAAACATTAACACTGCTTGCCGTGATAGCCGTTCAGGCTACAATGGCCCATGCACAGTATGCTACCTACAACCATGACTCTCCCAAGCAGAATCAGATTACTGTAATGGAGACCGGTACGGGAGCGCTCACTCCGGAACTCTATTACTGGGCTCTGCACAACAAATACAAGAAAACGGCCGCCACAAAGAACAAACTGTCGTTCCGCACAATCGCTGGAGCCAACCTTTACGGTCAGGTGGACGATGCGGAAGCAATTGATTCCGCACTGGTAAAGCGTGCGGAAATAGAGGCCCTGAACGTAGCCGACCGTCAGATAGACCTTGCATGGCAGGCTGAAGGAGACAAGATAAACGGACAGATGGAACGCTTCAGGCGAAACATTGACCGCATCCTGACTGCCGGCGGTACCACCGACGACCGAGAAAGGTGGGCAGAGTACTATCAAATCTATGAATGTGCCATAAACGCCACACGGGATGCCTACATGCCCAACGCCCAGCGCAAGAAGGAATACCTGCGTATCTATGAGGACGTGTCACGACAGAACGAGATACTTGTATGCTACCTGGCCAAGCGACAGAACGCTTCACTGGCAAGTGAGCTTCTGAATGCGGAAGATGCGGGCCGAACTCCCGAGAAAGGAAGCATAGCCCGGGAAGCGATGAACCGATGGAACGAGTCGCGCTTTGCCGTCCGCGGCTCGCAGGGTACGGACGGCACACAAGGCGGTGACGGAGAAGAAACAGTAAACAGATAAGAGGGAAAGGAGGAACAAATGGCAGACGGAAATATACTATCGGACTTCGGCATCAACATCCTGGAAGAGGAAATAGATGACGTGATATTCCAGACGAATGAATTTCTAACAGACGCGACCTTCACCGGGTCGCAGGGCCCTTTCTGGTGGATACTGCAGATGTGTATGGCATTGGCAGCCCTGTTTTCACTTGTCATGGCAGCAGGCATAGCCTATAAAATGATGGTAAAACATGAGCCGATGGACGTGATGAAGCTGTTCCGCCCTCTGGCTGTGTCCATTGTGCTTTGCTGGTGGTATCCACCTGCGGATACAGGTATGGCTAACAGCGGTAACAGCTGGTGTTTTCTGGACTTTCTGTCCTACATACCCAACTGCATAGGCTCGTACACACATGACCTTTATGAGGCAGAGGCCACCCAAATATCGGACAAGTTTGCGGAAGTACAGGAACTGATATATGTACGCGACACACTCTACACAAGCCTTCAGGCTCAAGCGGATGTAGCCCACACAGGAACTTCAGACCCAAACCTGATAGAGGCAACAATGGAACAGACCGGTGTGGACGAAGTGACAGGAATGGAAAAGGATGCCGCTAAGCTATGGTTTACCTCACTGACATCCGGTGTAATTGTAGGCATTGATAAAGTCATTATGCTAATAGCCCTGATAGTCTTCCGTATAGGATGGTGGGCTACCATATATTGCCAGCAGATCCTGCTGGGAATGCTGACCATCTTCGGACCTATACAATGGGCATTCTCTCTCCTGCCGAAATGGGAAGGTGCTTGGGCCAAATGGCTGACCAGATATCTGACCGTACATTTCTACGGAGCGATGCTGTACTTCGTAGGTTTCTACGTTCTGCTGCTGTTTGATATCGTACTGTGTATCCAGGTGGAGAATCTTACAGCAATAACCGCAAGCGAACAGACTATGGCAGCCTACCTGCAGAACTCGTTCTTCTCTGCCGGCTATCTGATGGCAGCAAGCATAGTGGCACTCAAGTGCCTTAACCTGGTACCCGACCTCGCGGCATGGATGATTCCGGAAGGCGACACTGCCTTCTCTACCCGAAACTTCGGAGAAGGGGTTGCCCAGCAGGCCAAGATGACAGCAACCGGAGCCGTAGGAGGAATAATGAGATAGTGACACACACAGACATACGACTATGAAGAAAGATGACAAGATAGAAAAATGGCTGGAAGATGACTCTTTCATGGAATACATGCAGAAACGTACCATTGAAATGTTCAACCACATACTGAACAACTATCCGTATGATCCCCAATATGAGGAACTGGATGAATGTTTTGACCGTGACGACCGTTATGTCGTCCCCCTTGTGGACTATCTGGTGTACAGGCTGCACCGTGCCAGACTGAAGAGGAACTCCAAGAAGCGCAGAGAAGGAATCTGGTGGGTTTTCATACAGATTATCCTGCTTGGAGATTGTATCACGAGCTTTCCGGAAGATTTCAAACGGCTTCTGCTGGAACTGAGGACAACTCTCATTCCAATGCTTCATACAGAATATGTAAGGAAAATGAACAACTAATTCTAACAATTATGGTAATAAAGAACTTAGAGAACAAGATAAAATTGGTCGGTATAGTCTGTACCGCCTTTCTCATAGGATGCATAATCATAAGCGTATCAAGCATCTGGACTGCCCGTACCATGGTGACTGACGCACAGAAAAAAGTGTATGTACTTGACGGAAACGTCCCCATACTTGTAAACCGGACCACCATGGACGAGACGCTGGATGTGGAAGCCAGAAGTCATGTGGAGATGTTTCACCACTATTTCTTTACACTGGCACCTGATGACAAGTACATCCGTTACACGATGGAAAAGGCTATGTATCTGGTAGATGAAACCGGACTGGCGCAGTACAATACACTAAAGGAAAAAGGATTTTATTCCAACATACTGGGAACAAGTGCCGTATTTTCCATTTTTTGCGACAGTATAGCCTTCAATAAGGAAAAAATGGAGTTCACCTACTACGGCAGACAGCGGATTGAACGCCGTAGCAGTATCCTGATGCGTGAACTGGTAACTGCCGGTCAGTTGAAGCGTGTGCCGAGAACCGACAACAATCCCCATGGATTACTCATTACCAACTGGCGAACACTGTTGAACAAGGATATAGAACAGAAAACAAAGATAAACTACTAAAAAAACGGAAATATGAACATAAAAGGATTCAGGCGGATGCTCTTTGGTGAAAAGATGCCTGACAAGAATGATCCGCAATACAAAGAACGTTACGAGCGTGAGATAGAAGCAGGACGCAAGTTTGCCAAGACAACCCGAATAGATGTGGCAGCAGCCAAGGTACAAAAGTTTGCCAATCTGCATAGGAATCTGTTTCTGGTTATCGTCTTTGCCTTTGTTTTAGGCGGACTGGTATGGAACATTTACCGCATCACTATAGTGTACCGTCATCAGCCAGTACAGCGCACAGCAACCGAAATGCAGGATTCCATATTGAGGGAACGGCGAAAAGCATTTTCCTTACCATCAGGACGTAACAACAATAAAGAGGAATACACAAGTCCATAAAAAAGCAGTTTCAGGGAAAAACAAGCAAACACAACTATGACACGTATGAACACAAGATTTGAAAGGATTGAAAAGGCTTCAGATGAATGGTACACCCCCAAAGAGGTGCTGGAGGCATTGGGTAAATTCGACCTTGACCCCTGTGCGCCGATTGCTCCATTATGGCCTACAGCTACGGTCATGTATGACAAACATATTGACGGATTGTCTCAAAAATGGGAAGGTCGTGTATGGCTCAATCCCCCTTATTCACGTCCGCTTATAGAGCAGTTCGTGCTTCGGCTGGCAGAACATGGCAACGGTATCGCATTGCTATATAACCGATGTGACTCCAAGATGTTTCAGGACATCATCTTCAAGAAGGCTATAGCCATGAAGTTTCTACGCCATCGCATCAGATTCTACCGTCCAGACGGTACACGCGGTAATTCTCCAGGATGCGGAAGTATTCTTATTGCCTTTGGAAAAGACAATGCAGAAATCTTAAAAACATGTACCCTTGAAGGAAAATATGTACAAATCAATTAAAGAGAGCAATGGAACTAATAGACAGAATCAAGCAAATCAACTGGAGACAGACGAAGTTCATGCTTCCCGCCATCCTCTATATTCCGCTGATGGGCGGGTCGTACTTCATCTTCGATCTGTTTCACACGGAAAAAGCAGATGTCCCCGACAAGACGCTACAGACGACTGAATTCCTGAATCCTGAACTGCCTGACGCACAGATAAAGAATGGAGACGGAATCGGCAGCAAGTATGAGAACATGGCAAAGTCCTGGGGTAAAATACAGGACTATTCAGCAGTGGACAACATTGAACGGGAAGAACCTGAAGAAAACAAGCAAACGTATGAATCACAGTACACAGACGATGACATTGCCCTGCTTGACAAACAGGAGCAGGACAAGGCTCTGGCCGAAAAAGAGACCGATACCCAAGAAAGAGAGAAAGAAGCCCTCGCAGAACTGGAAAAAGCCCTTGCGGAAGCACGGCTGAGAGGACAGGCAGTAACCGCCCCCATATTAGAGGATAGTACGGCAACCGAACAGCCGACAGACACTGCCAGGCAACCTGAAGGACATATCGACGAAGACAGCCGCACGGTAAAGGCCCCTTCGAAAACGGACAAAGCCAGCGAGGTAGTGAAGAAGGTCAAGACCACATCTGACTACTTCAATACCCTGTCAAGAGACATCCGAGAACCGAAACTCATTCAAGCCATTATAGACGAGAACATCAAAGCCGTTGATGGTTCGAGGGTAAGACTGCGCCTGCTTGACGATGTGGAGATAGACGAACACATCGTAAAACGTGGGTCTTATTTATATGCCACCATGAACGGTTTTTCTTCCGGCAGAGTGAAAGGAAGCATCAACAGCATACTTGTTGACGATGAACTGGTAAAGGTAAGCCTTTCACTCTATGATACGGACGGGCTGGAAGGACTCTATGTACCGAACAGCCAGTTCAGGGAAACCGGTAAAGATGTGGCCAGCGGAGCTGTGACCGGTAATATGAACATGAATACGGCAAGCTCAGGCAACAGCTTGACACAATGGGGTATGCAGGCCATGCAAAATGCCTACCAGAAGACAAGCAACGCCATCGGGAAGGCTATAAAAAAGAATAAGGTGAAGTTGAAGTACGGAACTTTCGTGTATTTGGTAAACGGGAATGAATCAAGGAACTAAACCAAAGGGATATGAAAAAGGATTTATCAAAGTACCATAAAGGTACTGACGGCTATCTGTACAATGATTTTCTGCCCCCGGAGAACACGGGAACATTTACAGGATTACTGGTAAGTATGGAATGGTGGCATCAAAAAGGGAAATATGCCCTGATATGCAACTTCAAGAAAGAAGACGGCAGCAGAATATCGCTATTTGCATTCCAAAAACATACCGGATTTTACGGACCAAAATCGAAGAATGTAAATTTCAAGGAAGTTGACCTCGGAACACGATGGCTCTGTGAAATCAGAAAAAGCAATACAGGACGCCTTACCTGGTATGATGCGACACAGATAACTTAAACAACAACTGAGAGCGTATGATAAAACAAGACCAAATATACCATATGGACTGCCTAAAAGGGATGAAACAGATGGCCGACAGAAGCGTAGATGCCATAATAGCTGACCTACCATACGGAGTTCTGAACAACAGGAACATTTCTGCCAGTTGGGACAGACAGCTTCCTCTGGAAGACCTGTGGAAGGAATATCTGAGAATCTGCAAGCCGGAAAGTCCCATCATCCTATTTGGCCAAGGAATGTTCACAGCCAAGCTAATGCTTTCGCAACCTAAGATATGGAGATACAATCTGGTTTGGCACAAAGACCGTGTAACAGGACATCTGAACGCAAACCGTATGCCACTGAGACAGCATGAAGACATCATCGTGTTCTACAGAAGGCAGCCTGTTTACCATCCCCAGATGAAACCCTGTCCGGCGGAACAGAGGAACCATGGACGCAGCAAGACAAGCGGATTCACAAACCGCTGCTACGGGCAGATGAGTCTGACACCCATAAGGATAGCAGACGACAAATATCCTACATCAGTCATTGCAATTGCCAAAGAACACCGCAAGGGCTGTTTCTATCACCCCACGCAGAAGCCGGTAGCCTTGCTGGAGTATCTGATACGGACCTATACGGACGAAGGTGATACTGTACTGGACAGCTGCATAGGCTCAGGTTCTACTGCAGTGGCAGCCGTCCGCACAGGACGGCACTACATCGGATTTGAGACAGAGCAATCGTATTTCGAAACCGCCATTCACCGACTAGCTAATGAGATGGAACAGTTCCATCCGGATACGGAGATCAAGAAACAATAAATAACAGAATAAACATACTGAATAAAATGCTTATGAACTTGAAAAGTACAATGAAGATGTTTCTGCTAACGGCTGTAGTGTTCATCGGCCACAAAGCTTCGGCACAGCGCACCTATGAAGAAATGGAACATCTGACAGTGAACGAACAGGTGACAACGGTCATCACAGCATCGGAACCAATCCGCTTTGTGGATATATCAACTGATAAAATTGCGGGAGATCAGCCTATAGACAATATAATCCGACTGAAGCCCAAGGAAACAGGACACGAAGACGGTGATATACTAGCCATAGTAACCATAGTGACGGAACGCTACCGAGCGCAGTATGCACTGCTCTATACGACAAGAATGCACGAGGCGGTAACTGACAAGGAAATACAGCTGCAGGAACGTGAGGCATTCAACAACCCTTCGGTATCCATGTCGCTTGCCGACATGACACGGTATGCGCGACGTATCTGGAACTCTCCGGCAAGAATCCGTAACATAGCAAGCAAGGAACACAGGATGGTCATGCGTCTGAACAACATCTATTCGGCAGGTGACTATTTCTTTATAGACTACTCTATTGAGAACAAGACCAATATCCGATTTGACATAGACGAGATACGCGTGAAGCTTGCTGACAAGAAAGTGACGAAAGCCACGAACTCGCAGGTGATCGAGCTGAAGCCTGCTCTTGTACTGGAAACGGGAAAGACCTTCAGCCGCGGCTACCGCAATGTGATTGCCATAAAGAAGCTGACCTTTCCGAACGACAAGGTGCTAACCATAGAAATGACCGAGAAACAGATAAGCGGACGTAACATCAGTCTGAACATTGATTATGAAGACGTGTTGTCGGCAGATTCGTTCAACTCTAACCTGCTGGAGGAGGAATAAGCATGAAAAGGACAATACTGCTAACCATCACTTGCATGTGTATCTGCCTTGGCGCATCGGCACAGCGCAATAGCGGCCGTCTGTCACTTGGTGCGGGGCTGCTTTACAAAAACGGAGCAGAAATGACTCTGGCGTATGAACATGAGATGAACTACCGCCATATCTGGGAGTTTTTCGCCAATGGCTATCTACAATGGTCTGACTGCAGGACCTGCGGTCACATCTGTCCGGAAAGCTTCTGGAAGAATTACCGCACCTGGGGTATCGGAGCCGCCTACAAGCCCTGTGTAATAAGAGGAAGGAACCACTACGGGAGTCTCAGGCTGGGTGCTTCGGGAGGCAGCGACACTCACAAGTTTGTAGCAGGAATACATCTGGGTTACGAACACAACTATGTACTCCGTAGCGGCTGGACCTTCTACTGGCAGGTAAAGAACGACGTGATAATTAGAGGGGCTGACCTGTTCCGTACAGGTGTAGCCCTGGGTATCAAACTACCTATAAAATAAGGGAAAAGATGAAAGGAATGACAAAAACTAGAATATGCCGGTTATTGCCGGCAATACTGGCAGCTGTCCTGCTAATGGGCTGCGATGCCCATATTATGGAGAAAGACACCTCTGTGCGTCCGGGACATGTACTGTGCGTAGATGGCAGCATCTTGGCATACGATGACTATGCAACCAGCGGCAAAGAAGCCATTGCCGTAATATTCCATACAAATCCGACCGGTGAGACAGCCGGAAACGGCTATGCTGTATATCTGTGGGATACGGCGCCGAAGGCTTTTGCAGACAGTCTCGGTATCGAGCAGGGAACATCAGCCATGACAGATGCATTTGATGGTAACGAAAACACATTTGCCATCTATGATACTAAGGAAACCACTTCACCTATGGCTGAAACCGTATTTGATATGTGGCGGTATGGTCAGAGTGCTTTCATCCCTTCTGTAGCTGAGATGCGTCTGATATATTCAGCACGCCAAACAATCAATCCTATAATAGAGAAGTGCGGTGGAGATCTTCTACCGTCGGCAACGGATGATTGCTGGTACTGGACATCGACGGAAGTGGACGGGCAACAGACAGCCAAAGCCTGGCTCTTTTCGATGGGCAGCGGTGTGATTCAGGAGACACCAAAAATAAAATCTCATAAATTACGTCCAATAATAAGCATATACAAACAATAAACAATAAGGCCATGAATGAAAATAGTACCTTATACTTCTACCTGGTTGTGATGATATTGGGAATAGTCCTTATTGTCAAGGGACTGAGAGACCAATATTTGGAAAACAAGAAGAAGGCTGCAACTGATGCAGCAGAGTCTGATAAACAACGGATAGACAACCTTGTGTCGGCATTCGGTTCACTGCTGGGGAAAATGTCTGCCGACAACGAAAAATGCACAGTGCTGGCATATCAAGTAACCCGACTGAAAAACCTTGTGAATGAATTGGAGAACAGGCAAAAGGAACTTGAGGATAGCAACCGTGTCTTGTCTGATGTAAACACGGAACTGAAACGAAGCAACACCACGCTGATAAACAAAGCTAAGGATCTACGCGAAGACATACGACAACGGGAAGAAGCTATCAGAGATATGGAAAACTATGTAGATTCAATAGAAAGCATCAAATTAGGTCTTGAAATTGCCGTCAACAACATAGACGCAGAAGAAATACCTTTCCTGTCAAGAGCAATTACCAGCCTTGGTGTTACACCTTCTGTGAGAGAACGACTTGCAAAAGAAGGAATCCTATATATAGGTGAACTGATTTATCTGAGTGAGGATTACCTTATGGATATTTGGGGTGTCGGTCCGGTGACCATTGACAGGATAAAGAATAAGCTGAACGAAAACGGCGTATGGTTCGGCATGGATGTAATCAGAATAAACGACCGCTGGTATCGCAGAAAATCAACAAATAATGTATTGAACTATGGAAGAGAGTAAGGAATTGCAAGGATTCTATAGAATATTTCGGGCTGTAATCTACATATCCGTGCTTATGGAGTTTTTTGAATATGCACTGGATCCAGCCCTGCTTGACAATTGGGGCGGAATATTGTGTGATATACACGGACGTATCAAGCGCTGGATGATATATAATGACGGACATCTGGTGTACAGCAAGGTGGCAACCTTCCTGCTCATCTGTATCACCTGTATCGGTACACGTAACAAGAAACAGCTGGAATTTGATTCCCGGCGAATGGTGCTGTACCCACTCGTGGGCGGCGTGGGATTGATTGTACTGTCTGTATGGTTATATAACTATACGATGGATATACGTCTGTACAAACTATCACTTAATATTTGGTTCTATATGGCAGCCTCACTGACAGGCGTTATACTGATCCATATCGCACTGGACAACATTTCGAAGTTCCTAAAAGACGGACTGATGAAAGACAGGTTCAATTTTGAGAATGAAAGCTTCGAACAAAGCGAGGAAATACAAGAAAACAAATACAGTGTGAACATTCCCATGCGATACTATTACAAAGGTAAATTCCGTAAGGGTTGGGTAAGTATAAGCAACCCATTCCGCGGGACATGGGTGGTAGGTACACCGGGTAGCGGTAAGACATTTTCAATCATCGAACCATTTATCAGACAGCACTCTGCCAAGGGGTTTGCTATGGTCGTGTACGATTATAAATTCCCTACCTTGGCGACAAAACTGTATTATCACTACAAGAAGAACCAGAAACTGGGCAAACTGCCACAAGGTTGTAAGTTTAACATCATCAACTTTGTGGATGTAGAATACAGCCGTCGTGTGAACCCTATACAGGCAAAATATATCAACAACCTGGCCGCAGCAAGTGAAACAGCTGAGACATTGCTTGAATCATTGCAGAAAGGGAAAAAAGAAGGTGGCGGCGGAAGCGACCAGTTCTTCCAGACTTCTGCTGTAAACTTCCTGGCTGCCTGCATTTACTTTTTTGTCAATTATGAGAGAGAACCCTATGACAAGGACGGTAAAATGCTGTATGCCGAGAAACGTCAGGATCCGGAAACTAAATTCTGGAAACCTACGGGCGTGGTACGTGACAAGAAAGACGGGAATATTGTAGAACCAGCATACTGGTTGGGAAAATACTCGGACATGCCGCATATATTGTCGTTCCTGAACGAAAGCTACCAGACCATCTTTGAGGTGCTGGAAACAGACAATGAGGTGGCTCCACTACTCGGACCATTCCAAACAGCTTTCAAAAACAAGGCCATGGAGCAGCTGGAAGGTATGATCGGTACATTAAGAGTATATACATCCCGTCTGGCAACCAAAGAATCTTATTGGATATTCCACAAGGACGGAGACGACTTCGACCTGAAGGTGAGTGACCCAAAGAACCCAAGCTACCTGCTCATCGCCAACGACCCGGAAATGGAAAGCATCATCGGTGCGCTGAATGCCCTTATTCTGAACCGCCTTGTGACCCGAGTGAATACCGGACAGGGCAAGAATATCCCGGTGAGCATCATCGTGGACGAGCTGCCGACACTGTATTTCCATAAGATAGACCGACTGATTGGTACAGCGCGAAGTAACAAAGTAAGCGTGACGCTGGGATTCCAGGAACTGCCGCAGCTTGAAGCCGACTACGGCAAGGTAGGTATGCAGAAGATTATCACCACTGTGGGTAATGTGGTAAGCGGTTCTGCCCGCTCGAAAGAAACACTGGAATGGCTGTCGAATGACATTTTCGGAAAAGTGGTTCAGCTGAAAAAAGGCGTAACCATAGACCGTGACAAAACAAGTATCAACCTGAACGAGAACATGGACAGCCTGGTACCTGCATCAAAGATATCCGACATGCCTACCGGATGGATCTGCGGACAGACAGCCCGTGACTTCGTGAAAACCAAGGTAGGCAACGGCGGGACAATGAACATTCAGGAATCGGAAGAATTCAAGACCACAAAGTTCTTTTGTAAAACGGACTTTGATATGACAGAAATAAAGAAAGAAGAAGCCGGATATGTACCACTGCCAAAATTCTATACATTCAATTCAAGGGACGAAAGGGAACGCATCCTGTACAAAAACTTTGTACAGGTAGGACTGGATGTGAAGGAAATGATTAAAGATGTATTGAACAAACGAGGAGCCAAATGAAGTATAGAAAAATATTTGTCTTCATGCTGATGATAGTAGTTATGACGACAGTATATGGGCAGGAAAGGTACAGAGCAAAACCGGCATCCACCCAACTGTCCATATACAGTCTTCCACCGCTGGAACGGGCAATCAGTTGTATAAAATTCTATGAGAGCTGGCATGGAGAGAAAAAGCACTGGCCCTATGTTGGATGGGGACATAAGGTTCTTCCCAGAGAGAGATTTACCAACAACATCACAAAAGCTCAGGGAGATTCTATTTTAAGAGCGGACATGATGAAGCTTTGCCGTTTATTCAGTAAATTTGGACGCGATTCAGTGATTTTAGCCTGCTTGGCTTACCAAGTGGGCGCATTCCGCCTTTTAGGCAGTAAAAATCTACCCAAAAGCAAACTCATACAAAAACTGGAAGCAGGAGACAGAAACATATATAAGGAGTATACTTCTTTCCGCTGCTATAGAGGTAAGGTCGTACAAAGCATCGAACGCAGGAGGAAGGTAGAATTTATGCTGCTTTTTGAAGAGTAAGTCTGTCGAGACAATTAGATTCCTGTTTGAATTTAAGACATTGTAACGGAGTACCATTTACAGCCAAAAACAATTAATGAGGAAATGAAAAAGGAAATAAGCCACAATAAAAGCTATATTGTTGAGATATTGGTGAAATTTAACAAGAAGTCCTCCAAAAAAATGAAGGACTTCTCGTTTAATATTAGTGAAATGATATCAACTGTTCACAGAAACGGGCATATTCTTCCTTGTCCGTTCCGCTTTCTATATGGCTGTCGATAATCTCTCCCAGTTCATCGAAGCAAACTTCATCACTAATGCAGCTGGTTCCTTCCTTATTCTGAAGATACACCTCATAATAATCTGAACCGTTCAGGCAAATCAAGACATACCCCTGAAAGAGACGTCCGTTGACACAGAACTTCAGTCCAGGCAAATCCTTATATACCGTTGCCATAAATTCATGAATTCCCCATGACATAAGGATTGCTGTGTCGGTCATTGATACCAGCTGTTCGCGGATTGTTCCGGCTATACGCATAACATAATCTTTATCCATAATGCTAAAGTATTTAATGATTACATACTAATTATTCAAACCACTCACGATTATCCTTCTTCAGCTCTTCGATAAACTGCTCCTCTGGTAAAGCAAGAGTTTCCGCATCAGTGAAGAAAAAAATCTCGTCATAAATATATTCGGCTTCCTTATTAGCAAAGCCTTCATTTTCATCTTCAAAACTACCAGGTTGGATGACATCCAATAAAGCGGTAGGTGCGATAATAAGTTCTTCGCCATCGTTGGCTTGAACGATACGGCATACATAAGTGTTGCCATTGAAATGATATTCCATTGTTTTCATAAATCAATTATTTTAATGGTATGTTACGTCCATGTTTATTTAGGTATTCCATCAGGCATTTTGCTTCCTCATGCGAAGCCATGTTACGGTCATCGTAGTAACGGGTATCATCTGCCATAACCTTGATGCATTCCTTGATCAATCTGTACAGGCTCTGTTGCAGCGTGGGATGCATTGTAGGGATTGCCGCCGCAAAGCGTTTCGGATTGAAAGAAAAACTGTTCACCGCCATTTCCCAATCCTTGGCAAGTCGGAACTCTTTAGATTCCTGAATGTTTTTGTCCATAGTTGATTCTATTATTAAATTTGATAACTCGTTTATTTTTTCCCTCAGTTCGGCTTCCTTATTACCGGAGCCGCTTCGGGTTTTATGGTGCGAGAAATGTCTGCCGTAAAAGCCTATTCCGACGTTTTTTCTTGGTAAAATACTCTTGCCCGACAAGGAAGATTTTATCAAGAAATTCATTTCAAAACGTGAGGAGCAGGCGCGGCTGACTAAATTTGCACCTGATAAAACCAATGCGGTGACCAAGGAATGGCGAAAGAAAAACTCGAAATCCAATAACTTCTGTATAAAAGGGAAAAATATAATGGGACAAGGGTGGCGGTGGGGCAATGTGACGGATGGTGTATAAAAGGAGATATTATAAAGGTTCCCGGAGCGGCCGATGGCAGAAGACTGCTCGTGCCGGATTCCGTCATCAGCCACAGATCCGGACCGGGATGATTCCAGTAGCCACAGGCTACCGGAAGATAATGAGGTGGATAAAAAAGAACATTAACCACACATGAAACAGGGAATGATATAAAAGTCTCCCGGGACGGCCGATGACGGATGACTGCTTGTGCTGTCAGTAGGAATCAGCCAAAATCCCGGAGCGTATTGTTTCAGTAGACGAAAGCTACCGAAAAACAAGAAGGGTAGTAAAAAAGGAAGCTAAAAGTATGGTACATAATAGACATATATGCAATTATTTTACATTGAATTGCTGTAGAAGTTCCCTCTCCTACAGCAACATTCTTATGATTAATAAAGGTGCTATCACCAACTTCTCTATCAGTATAAATATTCCAACGCTTCTTCCATTCCCTTGTTCAAGGCTTCCTCAACCGTTTTGAAACATTTCGAGTCTTTTTTTGACTTGTAAAAAACACAATTACAATCCATTACAGTGATATGATATATACCTCCATTTTGAGAGATTTCAAATGAAAAATTATATTCGGAAACAAGCCAACGGTAACATTCTTCCAAAGTATAACATTCACACATATACATTGGAGTGTCTCTACTTATCGAAGTATCGTACTTCTGCCCAAACTTATCATACCAATATGGACAAAGCGAATAATAGTGCAGTTCTTGCATCATTAAGGCAACAGAACTACTTACCAAGGCATCTTTACTAATCTTTGAAATAAAGTTTTTCATAATTGAATTCCTTTTAGATATCCAACATTTTATTATTATCAATAATTATACACACATTTACAAGAGCAGGACGGATATTTCCGTCCTGCATTGATAAAATAATAATGAATTATGGTCAGGCAGCAGCTTCTTGAGACTGAGGCTGTTGTTCGGTAGTATCACTTTCAGAATGTTCTGTCTCCTGCTTTGCCTGTTCCTGCACCTGTAGGACAGCTTTCTTTTCCTCGATGCGCTGGTGACGCTTTTCGTACACCTCGTCATGCGAACCCTTGATTTCAGCCAATGCTTCGGGCATGTGCTTCTGTGCAAATTCAAGCAACAGGTTGGCTACGGCATTGTTTCCGTATGCGTTACTCTTGAAATTAGCTATTAGATAATCCCTGCGGATAACAGCCTTTGCCTTTGGAGTAAGATTGGCTATAATATTCAGTTTATTCTCGTCAGACAAATACCGAATGTCTTCATTCTCTATGCCAACTATAGCGAAATGCTCTTTGCGAAGCGATGAAAGCAGGAAGAAATATATCATCTTGTCTTCTTCTGCTCCAAATTTAGCTTCTGTCACGTCAATTTCAAAAATCCGTCTCTTGGTATCATCTATCGTCTTCTCACGTGCAATTTCCTTGTTGCGTTTATCCTGCTTTTCCAATTTTTGTATTGGTGACAGCTGCTCCTGCCCTGCAGTCTGTCCGCTGTCTGAACTTTGTGTTGCCACTTCCACATAGCACATGGAAATATCTTTCTGACCTATCTGTGCGTACAGGCTTATTTCTCCCTCTTCGTTTCTGCGAACCAGTTCCTTGCATTCTTCCATATAGTCGTTGACTTCCTGGTCGTACTCCAACTTGGCTTCTCTGAACGCATCTTCCGTTTCATAGTCGGAGGACTGCGGTTCTTCCGGCAATTCGGGGTATTGGTAACATCTGCCTGAAAGTTCTGTGACTTCATAGCCCAACTCTTTAAGGCGGTGTACTGCGTCTGCATCATAGTAGTATGGATTGTACCCAAGAGAAAGTAGCGGATGGGCACTTAATGCCTGAACAGACTTTTCTATAATGAATGCCGTATTCATTTCAGCAAGACAACTGCGCTTTGCACAATTTCCACAACCACCCTCACAAAAGAGGGTCATGTTGTTCGTATTGTGAGGACATGACAGACAAAGTGTTTTATCAAAATTGTAGCGGTCAAGGTCGGCCGTAAAGTCACGTTCTATGTTTTTCGCAACTTCGGTAGCTTTCATGCCTCGCCAACTGCCATACGTAATACCCTCTTTCAGATGTTTATCGAACACTTCTCTCTGAATGTCTTCGCCATAACGGCAGATTTCACTCGCTACACTAATTGTCAGCTCGTCCTTTTCCAGAAGTTCCGCAATTTCGGGGATAAGTGCGGTAAACTTCAAGCGAGTGCGTATATAGGTTTCATTCTTACCGAACTGCACGGCCAAAGACTGAATGTCATGCCTACCGCTTTCAATAAGTTTCTGATATGCGTTTGCTTCCTCAATGGGTGTAACATCCTTTCTTTGCAGGTTCTCCGTTACCGCCATTTCCTCTGCCACCTCGTCCGACACGTTCAGTATGACCGCCGGAATTACCGTCATTTCCGCCATAAGGGAAGCACGGTATCTGCGTTCTCCGAAAACTATCTCAAATTTTCCACTTTCATCAATCGGGCGTACTCCTATAGGCTGCAAGACCCCTTGCTGACGGATGCTGTCTGCCAGTTCCGCAAGGCTCGCCTCGTCAAAATGCTTGCGTGGGTTGTAACCGCTCGGCTGAATGTCTGCCAATGCTACCATACTGATGTTCTTTTCTTCTACTGACTGCATACCTGTTTTTTCCATAATTCATTGAATTTAATTGTTAATAATATTTTTATTTTCCCTCTGGTCGGTTCCTTTTTGTCAGACCGCCTTGGGGTTTTATGGTGCAGAACAAGGATGTCGGTACAGCCCATTCGACGTTTTTTTGAAGCAAAATACTCTTGCCCGGCAAGGAAGATTTTCCTTCAAAATGCACTTCAAAACGGAAGAATTAGGCGCGACAGCCTACATTCGCACCCGATAAAACCTATGCGGTGGCAGACAAGGAATGACAGCAGGCAATAATCGCAAATAGAAGAGGAATTGGCCAGCGGCCTGTATAAAAGGCATCTGATAAAAGGAATGACGGCTTGGGTGGGTAAAAGAAACAGTCTGCCGGGCAAACAAAAAGGAGACTCTTTCTGCCTGTGACATTCCGGAGGCACGACGAACGGCACAAGCAGAATGTGTCACCGTTTGCCCATGACGCCGTCGGCCCGGAAAGGAAAGATACGGACAGAAGGCGGAATGTGCCGGAGCAACAATCTAGCAGGATGCCCATATAGCGGAATACCGGTTGTTTCGACGGGTCGAAGCTCCGGCATGAAGTGGTATGAAGCAGACTGCCGTTGATCAGGCACAGCCTTCCGTACCTTGAAGTGAAGGGCGGACTGCGGCACAGACATCATACCTTAATTTCGGGTAGGGAAAGCCGGATATAAAAGGAAGAAAATACCGGAAAGGTATCCATATAAAAGGACAATGGCAGACAAGGCCATGAAGGCAGTCCCGTATGACCGCCTTCTCCTGCCTGTCAATCAACGAAGTTGAAATACCTGTCGCAAAGCTCTTTCTGCTGCATGAAGCGTTCGCTCTGATAAAAATCCACCTCGGGATATTTGCAGAAACCCGAAACGGCATATCTGCCGGTAGGAGTACATAATCCGTAAAGCATGAGCCAGTCGAGAACTTCTTCCCCGTTGTTGTTCGTGTCGATGAACTGGCACCCGGCACTGCGTTCCGCGCCAGGAAGATTGACCGTGATGACAGCTTCCGATTCAAATTCGTTACAGTCTTCTACATACGCCAACAATGCCAGACAAAGCGGTGTTCCGAGTCCATGCTGGTAATACGTGACAAACGGGAAAACCCATTTTCCATCCTTGCGTAACAATGTCAAAGTCTTGCCGTCAACAACCACTTCCTTTTCTCTGATTTCATTTTCCATAATGCTATCGTTTTTTAAGTTTATTTTTTTTCTTTCCCTGCTTTCGGTCCTCAAAGACCTTCGCCGGATTTATTTTTCCGCACCACGAAAGTGATAACGGCAACCGGACAAATCTGGCGACAGAAATACGCTTCTCCCCGAGAAGGAAGATTTCCGTCGGCCACCGCAGGCCGTGAGGATTTGCAAGGTACAGCTGTTATCCGTTACTTTCGCGGAACAATAAGCCGGAAGGTCAGGACGGACTGCAAGGACAAAGATATAAAAGGATTGAAAGACAGATATAAAGGGAGGCGATAAAAAGGGAAAAGGAGGATAAAAAAGGTAGATGCCAGGCTATAAAAGCCAGCCGGGTCCCGGCAGGACGGAACACAGGAAAACCTGCCCGATCATCACGACCGGACAGGCAAAAGGTTAAATCAACGAATCATGGTCAGGCAGCCCTGACAGTGTTTTCTTCTTCGGGAACTTCGGACTGCGGACGCTCGGCTTCCTTGAGTGCCTCGTCAATCCGTTGCTGCAAGTCCTTACATTCCTGCTTCAAGCGTTCCAGTTCTTCCGCCTTGCTCCACTTCCGGGCGGTGATTTCCTGCAAGGTCGGTATCTCGTGCTGGAGTTGTGCTATCTGTTTCTGCTGTTTCTCTATCAATGACGGCATCCTTTCAAGTGCGGCCTGCGGGTAGCGTGCCGATTCGGCAAATCCCAACGGCAAGGCTCCCGACACGCCACAGCGGTATTTCAGTCCGCTTACGCCCTCGACAAAGAAAACGTTACGGTCGAACGAGCCGGAAAGGGTGTACTCGCTGCGGACAAGCAGATTCAGCCCAATGTAGCTTCCTATGGTGCGGTATGCCTCGCCCCTGTATGTCTTGGCTATGCGGTGCAGTTCACGGCCTGTCTCTTCCCGGGTAGCCTGCTGCAGATTGAGCAACAGCGTTTCCCTGTTGCCGCTATAGGATGCGATATACTTCATGTCCTGCTCGACCTGCGCCACGATACGCTCTGCCTTGCCGACAGCTTCCGTGTTGGCCGCAATCTTGCGCTCGGCACGGATGCGCTCTTTCTTGAATATGGCCTGTTCTTTCTCCAACTGCATGATTTTGTTGTCGAGCTTGGCCTTGTTCAAAAGGTCGGTATTTCCTGAAAGGATAGCCACGAACTCGGCAAAGTTCATTCCGCTGTCCTCGTCCATGCTGTCCTCGTCAATGCGGCGCACGGCAATAGTGCCGTTGTTTATCTGGTTGATGAACATCTGCTTGTTTTTAAGCAGGTTGAACTTGTAGGCATCGAGCGTCTTTTCCGTTCCGTAGATTACAATATCCACCACGTTACCGCCCCAGAGTTTCACGGTGTTGCCCTTGCGTACCGCACGACCGTTGCGCTGCTCCATGTCGGCAGGTCTCCATGGTATCTCCAGATGATGCACCGCCACAGCCCGCTGCTGGGCGTTGACCCCTGTACCGAGCATGGATGTCGAGCCGAAGAGGACACGTACCCTGCCGCAGTTCATGTCTTCAAAGAGGCGTTTCCTTGCCCTCTCCGTGGTGGCACACTGGATAAACTGGATTTCATCAGCCGGGATGCCGAGGCGCACCAGCTTCTCCTTGATGTCGGTATAGATGTTCCACTCGTTCGGTTTGTAGGTGCTTAGGTCGCTGAAGACAAACTGCGTACCCTTATTGGACGCCGAGCGTACATAATAGTCATAGATGGTTCGGGCGCAGATGGAAGCCTTGTTACCTGCATCATCGCTGAACTTCTCACCCAAAAGGCGCATGTCGAGAGCCATCTTGCGTGCCACATTGGTAGCAATGAGCATCTTTGCCTTGTCGAGGTTGTCCGGCTCGATCGTGTCAAGCCCGAGGTCTTCCCAGTTTCCACTACCGGCAAAGGAAACGAGGCGTCCGATCATTTCTTCCTGCTCGATTGTCGGTGCATGAGAGAGGAAGCGGACGTTTTTCTCCGGCACGTCAAGATTTATCATGTCGGCTGTACGGTAGTCGGTGATTTCACGCAGGAACATCGCCAGTTCCGGCACTTTGATATAAGTGCGGAAACGCTCCTTGCGTTTGATTGAGCCTGTCACATTCAGTTCATAGTCGGCTGTCTTTTTTGTAAATATGGCCGCCCATGCATCGAAACAGCTAATCTGCTGACGCTTGAGTTCTCGTGGACGCAAATACTTGAACATCACATACAACTCTGTAAGCGCATTTACCACCACCGTACCGGACAGGAACGTAGCCCCAAGGTCACGGCCTGTGCGGTGCTGGATGTCACGGATGGCAAACAGCAGGTTCATCGCCCTTTGCGAGCCTTTTGTGTTTCCGATACCTGCCACCCTATTGTGGCGTGTCTGGAACATGAGGTTCTTGAACATATGACATTCATCGACAAAGATGTGGTCTATACCCATTGAATGAAAGTCCACGGTATCATCCTTGCGGCCATCCAGTTTTGTACGGAGTTCTGACAGCTTCGCTTTCAAATTTTCCTGTCTCACTTCCAGCCCTTTCTGCATCTTGCGGCTACGGTAACGCATGGTGGACTGTTCCAACACTTCAAGGCTTCGCTCCACATCGTAAAGCTCTTCGGTGAATATCTCTATCATGGTTTCCTCGGACTGCGGTATCTTGGCGAACTGGTCGTGCGTTAAAATAATGCAATCCCAGTTGTTGTTCTTGATTTTGGAAAACACCTCTTTGCGGTTGGCCGGTGTGAAGTCTTCCTTGCCCGGGTACAGAATTTTGGCGTTCGGGTATGCCTTGCGGAACGTGTCGGCTATTTCGTGTACATTGGCTTTCAGGCCGATAATCAGAGGCTTCTGTACCAATCCCAGACGCTTCATTTCATAGGCCGAAACGCACATTATCATCGTCTTGCCTGTACCTACTTCGTGCCAGCAGATACCGCCGCCGTTCTGCTTAATCATCCAGATTGCGTCTTTCTGTGACGCATAAAGTTCGTTGTACGGGAACTGCTCAAAGGAAAGCTGCGGAAAGGTCTGTGCCGAGCCGTCATAGGCTGGACGGACATAGCAGTTGAAACGTTCGTTGTATGTGCGTACCAGTTCATCCCTGACTTCCAGAGGACAGGCATCGAGCCACTGGTTGAAATTGCTGCGGATTTCCTGTATCTTGGTAGCCGCTTCCTGAATGGCTTCCTCGTCTGGCACACGAACTTTGTCGCCGTTGCGATACACCTCTTTGGTTATTTCGGGTACGGTATCGTGCAAGGCATGGACGAACAGGTCTTCACCGTTGAAATTCCGCACAGAATAGGTGTTGTATGCTGCCGGGGAGTAACCCTTCAGACGCACCACATAGGTATCGTTGACATCAAAGTACATCACTTCGGCTTCCACCCCGAAAAGGTCTGCCGCAAAGTCGGCGTAAAGCTGCGGGTCAATCCAACGCTCGCCCATGTTTATATCCAGCTCTTCATAAGGTATCGGTTCGGGCGTTGCGTTCTCCAGTGCCCTTGCGGATATTTCCGTCCAATCCCTTTCCCTGCCGGACAGGTCTTCAAGGCAGGATGTGAGTTCCTTGTACTTGTCAACCACATTTCCGGCAAGAAACCTGCCTTTGTGTTCCCATTCTTCCGTGAGGGGATTGTAGTAAATCTCGCCCTGCAGTGCCTCGATTACATCTTCATCAGACAGGCCGGTGGAGCACATGATATAGTCCATTTCCACCTTGCCGTAGAAATTGAGGCTGCTTGCCAGTGCTTCCGACGGCTGTAGAATACGGTCTGTCGCAATCTTCGTGAAAGCCACAGGCTCACGCATGATGTCGGCCTTAACTATATCGCCGCCAAGCTGCATTTCGATAGTGAACACCTCGACGCCAAGACTGTCAAGCATGATAAATTCCTTGTTATCGTTCTCATGGAAAAATCCCCATTTGGCTACAAAGGCATCATAGAGAGTGTTCAGCCGCTCACGTATGGCCGTCTGTTCGGTCTGCAGATCCCTTTCCCTGACAGAAAGCATGAAATACGCTTCACGAACAGGGAAATAGTCGGCTGCACGCTCCATATTGACCTTTCCCTCGTCCACCGGAACGAAATCCACGGCCACATCGGCATAGTGGCTTGATTTGCGGAACACGACCGTACCAATCTGCCCCTCGAACATTACCAGCGTACCGCTTTTCATCCAGTCCTCGAGTTTTTCCGTGTAGGCTCTCCGGCCTCTATTAACGGAGAGTGCGGTCGTTTCCTGCATCCCGAACAGCGACATCTGCACGGACGCTTCGCCCTGCTGCCCGAAAAGGCTTTTGCGGAAATACCGGTCAAAGTCGTATTTCAGAAGTGCGGAAAGGTATTGCGCCATGGCCGCATCAGAGCCAAGCCACTGGTGTTTGCGTACATATTTGCCGTGCTGGTTCATCACAATGCGGCTGTCGGTCGCCAGTACAGTCTTCGGCATGGAAAACAGCCTGTTGGCATTTTCAGTCATTGTTCCGCTCATATCGTACATTTCTTTGCCCACCTGCAAAAACATCTGTTCACGTGCGGAGAGTGCCGCCTTATTGGTATGTTTCTGGAATATGAGCAGGTCGCTGCCCACCTCGATACCGCTTGTCTGCATGAAAAGAGCGTCAGGCAAACGTACTGCACTGACAAGGTCGGCATGGTTCACCAGATATTCACGCACAAACCTGTTTCCTGCCGTGTCGGCCACGCCCCTTGAAGTGACAAAGGCAAGCAGACCGCCCTCGGAAAGCAGCTCCATAGCCTTGACAAAAAAGTAGTTGTGAATAGTCTTTGTGGCCTGTTCGTAGATACCACCCTTTTTCCACAGGTCGGCATCGAAAACACGGAAGTTGCCGAAAGGAATGTTGGACGCAATGACATCGAATTTCCGATGTTCCAGTTCCTGTGTGCCTATCGTTTCAAACCCTGCCGTTACGGTGGTTGCGTCTTCATGCAGCAGCGAAAGTACAAGTCCTGTAATGGTGTCCTTTTCAAAGGCATAGCTGCGTGTGCCGGGCATGGCTACAGGCAGGAACCCCCCGATGCCTGCACTCGGTTCAAGAAAGCTGTGCATCTGCAAGCAGTTTGCAGAAAAGGTCTTGTGTATCTGTGCCGCCACTGCGTCAATCAGGAATTGCGGCGTATAGAACGCTGTCAATACAGATGACTTGATGCTTTCAACAAGTGAACGGCAAACTGCCTCGTCACCCCCTGCAAGTGTCCTTAACGCATCCAGCAGACGGTTCAAAAGCCCGGCAACCCCTTTGTCAAGCGGTTTGTCCGTACCCAAGTCCAGTACATCCTTGATGCCGCCGAAACCTGAATACTGCGCCAATACCTGTTTTTCCTCTTGCGTGGCTGTCCTGCCCTGTGTGCGGATAGCTACTGCTGTCTCTATGGCCTTGATGTTGGCCGATAATGATGTCAATTTGTTGTAACCCATGATTTAACCTATTTTTTTATTTCCCTTTTTTCGGCCCGTTTGCGACCGCAGGGATTATTTTTCTGCCTTGAAAGGTGGCGGTGGACATCCGCCATGGCCGGTAAGGAAAAATACGCTCGACAGCCGGAGAGGAAGATTTTTCCGAGACCCCACGGGCAGAATGCCGGCATTGGCAGGAATGGAAACCGGCGGTTACCTTTGCTGAAAAATCCAATCCCCCGAGGTCGCACGGCGGAGAACGGAAGAGCAGCTACAAGAGGGATGGATAGAAAAGGATTGAAAACAGGCGGATGGAAAGATAGAAAAGGAAAATCTGGGGTAAAAAAGGGACAGCGCATGGCAATGCCGTCGATAAAAAAGGACTATGCCGTCGGCAGACCGAAGCCGGAACAGACCCTGCCGGCCTCCGGTAAGGTCTGTCCGTGGATTATCAGTCAATATCGTAACCAATCATGAAGTCGTCATTGATTAGCAGATAGTAATAGCCGTTGCCGCAATTCCGGTACTCCTTGCTGAAACCGGCAGCCATGTCGCCGTTTTCACGCGGCTCGCACCAAAGCGTACCGTCATAACCGCAAAAGTCGAAACGAAACGTCGAGAATTTCTCCTTATTCCTCAGTGCCTGGCGGAACCGCTGCATATTCCAGCTTCCGCAATACTTCTCAATCGTGGAAAGGCGGATGCACTTTCCGTCAATAGCCGTTCCCGTGGTGATGCGGTTTTCGTACAGGGACTTCTCAAGGTCTGCTGCTGCAATCTTGCGAAGCCAGTCGTTGGTATGCGTTGCAAGGCGTGCGAGCTTCTGGTATTTGAGAATCATTTTCCTGTCCATATCCTTTTCGTTCTCCTTTTCCTGTGACGGGTAATAGATTTTTTCGATGTGGCTCCAGTCTGAAAAGATGTAGCCATGTTTGCGTTTGCCTTTCGCAATAATACCGACGACGTTCTCCCTGCCACGGTTGATAAACAATTTTCTGCGTTCCCCGTAAATTCTGACATACAAGACCGGAGGGTTCTGTTCGTTACGGAGATATTCTTCTGCCGGATGCATTGTTGCTGCTGTTGTGTCCATACCTGTATTTTTTTAGTTGTTAATTTCCCTTGGTTCGAGCCGCTTCGGACTCTCATGCCGGGATTGGAATTTTCAAGCAATGAAGACTGGGAAAACGGACGACAAAAGCAGGTAAAGCGGCTGCGGATTTTACGGAATACCCCAATCTCCGATTTGCGGAAGGCTGCCGTCAAATCCGTACCCGGTTAGCATAGCGGTATCTGCGGTTCGGACCGGCCAGTAGATTCGCGAAGAAAATCAATGCCGGTGATGAGTACCGTATGTGAGGCGTAACAGGAAATGAATCGGAACATGTGACGGTACAAAAGGAAGCCGCCCTGCGGGTAAAAAGGGAAAATCCGGCAACGGAGGAATATAAAAGTGATACGGGGCTTCAAAAAGCAGACGGATATGCTGTCTGCATATCCGTCCTGACTGTGATTCAGAGTTCGGGAAGTGTGCCTGTCCTGACTTTCTCGCCATCGCAGTAAAGTTCGATTGTACCAGGTCTGAACCCCATTTCGCCGAAGGCTATGTTTCTGACATAGTCCCGGTACTCCTTTCCGGAGAAATTCTTACCGCTAAGGTTGTTGAAAAACATGCGGATGCTGAATCCATCCTCGCTTGACAATATTGTCAAGCCGTTCTGTCTGATTTCTTCTTTCATTTCTTTTAGCTTTAATAGTTTGAAAATCCGTTTTTCTTATTTCCCTGTTTTGGTGTTGCAGGGCCGTATTCACTACTTTTTGAGGCATGAAAGGACAAAGCTGGCCGCATAATAAACCAAGTGCGGACAGGAAACCGACCGAAAGGTTCTGTTTCCGCCATCCGAATACAATGTAGCTTGGCGATTATGCGCTTTGTCCTACATTCGCCGATCAATAAAGTGTGAAGTACATAAGCCCCTGCGGTAGAACAAAGTGCAACAACAAGAAAGTAAGGCAAAAAATAAATACAAAATATTGTCCTTCAATAAATTGATATAGTCTGATAAATTTATTATATTTGCACTGCGTAAAAATACGCACTTTACTTCGTAAAATGTAAGACTATGTATAAAAGAGCTGAATATCAGACAATTAAAAACAGAGTTGAAGAACCGAGAAAGTTCATTCAGGTCGTGATGGGTGCCCGTCAAATCGGGAAATCGACGGTAGTAAAACAGGTATTGAAGGATATATCCATTCCGTACCAGCTGTTTTCAGCAGATAATGTACCAGCTACGAATAGTGCATGGATAACCAACTGCTGGGAGGCAGTGCGCAGCCTTAAAGAAAACAACGGATGGGAAGAGGTCGTCCTGGTGATAGATGAAATACAGAAGATATCCAACTGGAGCGAGGTCGTAAAAAAGGAATGGGACGATGACACATTTCATGACCGCAACATCAAGGTGTTGCTGTTGGGCAGCAGCCGCGTGCTGTTGGAAAAGGGACTGTCGGAATCTCTTGCCGGAAGATTCGAAGAGATACGCATGAGCCACTGGAGCTATACGGAAATGAGGGACAGTTTCGGTTTCTCACTCAATCAATATCTCTATTACGGAGGCTATCCCGGCGCGGCCTCACTTATCGGTGACGAAGACCGTTTCCAGCAATACATACAATCCGCCATTATCGAGGCGACCATCAACAAAGACATTCTGATGGATACTCCCATCAGCAAGCCGGCGCTGCTACGGCAGACTTTTGAACTGGGTGCGGCCTACTCAGGCAACCTGCTGTCGCTGAACAAGATGCTCGGCTCCCTTCAGGACGCCGGTAACACGGCCACACTGGCCGGTTACATCAACCTGCTGGAAGAGAGCGGACTGCTATGCGGATTACAGAAGTACAGCATTGATACGGCCAGAAGAAAAGCCAGCATTCCGAAGTTCCAAGTGTTCAACAATGCACTGAAAACGGTGTACAACCCTATATCATTCGAACAAGCCCTGCTTGACCGCCGGGCATGGGGACATATATTTGAATCCGGTATCGGAGCCTACCTTGTAAGTCAGGGTTTCGTCCACCGGTTTGAGGTATTCTACTGGAGAGAGCGAAATGATGAAGTGGATTTTGTCATCCGCAAGAAAGGCATAACAATAGCTATCGAAGTAAAAAGCAATGCCGAAAAAAGGACGGACGGTCTGGATAAATTCAGGGAACTGTTCGCACCACAGGCTTCGTTCATTATCGGTGACGGCGGCATCAGCGTAGAAAATTTCCTCTCGATGGATATCAGGAAACTATTCCAAAGCCCCCGATAAGACAAGTATGCTTGCGAGATTAGTATTCACGCTTTTATGTGCGCTTGTGTGCATCCTATTCTACGTCATAGGATTCTGGCGGAAGAAAGCCGGTGATGCAGCCTTTGCCGCCGCACGAGCCGCCATAGACGAGAAAGAGCGTAATCAGTATTGCCGACTATCCGTATTGGCTGGGAACAGGAATGCCTGCCGCATGTTCTTCTTTTCACATACGGACATTTACGAGAACCACCAACCGCTAAAACCGTACAGCTTCCGGGGGATGAAAGTAACCTTCTACGGCTACTATTACCCAGCACGCCATGAGAAGTTGCTGAGCAACAGACAACGGATGTTCTGCCATGCGCTATTCAGATTCAAGGACGGTGAAATCCACGGAGTAAGATTCTTCAAATCCTGTATGGAAGCCCAGCATCTTGAAGAAGAGAACCTGCATGTCATGTTTATGCCGTGCAGCAGCCGTGAGAAATACATCCGCCGCTTCAGACGGCTGGACGAATATATATCCACGCATTGCCCGCAGATGACCTCGGGACTGAACGATGTGGTGATAACCGGAACACGCGAAAGCCTGCACAAGATGAAAGGCGGCAAAAAACGTATTCTCAAACGGAACTATAGCATCACCGGCGATGTAGAAGGAAAAAATATCGTCATCGTGGACGACGTGATGACAACCGGGCAGAGCGTATCCGAGTACAAGAAAGAGATAGAACGGCACGGCGGACGGGTAACAGCCGCCATCTTTTATGGGAAGACGGTGGAAGTTCCGCCGCTTTTTTTACTGAGAATGCACGTCTTGTATATTCAGGTAAAATGCCTGCTGAAAACGAGGAAAAGATGAAACAGCAGCATAAGCATGAAGCCTTAAAATGCCATTACAGGTCTCTCAAAGCTCTTACACATTCATCCTTAATATTTTTGATGTGACGGAAAAGAATCCGCGGGTCGATACTTTTTCCGTTAAGCTTGCACGTAACGTGTAGATGTTCGCCCGTACTGCGCCCCGTAGAACCGGTTATTCCGACTGGTTCTGCGGGGCTTACCTTTCTGCCAGTTTCTACCAGAATACGTGAAAGATGGCAATAGCTGACCTGATAATTGCCATGACGCAGGACAACATACTTTCCAGAAGCATTATCCTGCCCTACCTTCACCACAATACCAGCCATCATAGCCATAACCTTTTCTCCCCTCGCATAAAGATCAAGACCTCCATGAAATCTTTTTTTCCCTGTAAAAGGATCTCTGCGAAATCCATATGGTGAAGTAACCTTCAATTTCCTGAGCGGCAGACTTACGCTCAAGTATCTCTGCGTCCAGATTATTTTGGATTCTTCCATATTTCCGGCAAGTCCTGCATTGCCAGTAGTATATTCTTTTTCTTCACCTTCCACAGATACTGAAACTTCCGCTTCAGCACATACATCTGTAGGCACAAGCGGACAGGACTGTGCGAATACAGGGCATGATAATATTGAAAAGCCTGTCAAGACGAACCATATATTTTTTTCCATCTGGCAAATATAGTATTCAAGTATCACGGATACGAATTACATAAACAGATTCTGAATCAAATATGAAAATACCACTATTAAAGTATGATTTTTATAAACAATTCATACTCTAAATATAAAAACAACGTATTATATCTCTTTATAAAGCAGTTTATTTCATCATCTGAACAAAAAGAATTTATATTTGCATAGTATAATTTATAATATGATTTATAATATGAGAATGAACCATTTTGAACTGGAAGAACTACCGTATCCTGTGTTGTCGAAATTTGGACTTACACGTGAAATGATTGAAGATCTTCCCATGCGAATCCTGAAAGAGATATGTAATGGAAGACACTCGCCAGTACTTCCAGTACGTGTGACTGACGAAAACGGCCAGACTGCGGAGAGCCGTACCCGTTTTGCTTGCATCCGTAAAGAAGACGGGACTACGGATGTGGTTTTCTATCCGGTACTGAAATCCTCACCCCTTGAACAATACACACCGGAGCAACAGAAAGAATTAACGGAGGGTAAAGCCATTATTGCGGATGTAATACAGAGCGACGGCAGACACGGCAAGGCTTTCGTGCAGATTGATCCGGAGACCAAACAGGTAATGTCGGTACCGACCCCCATCATCGGACGCAATCTCCAGGTACTTGCAGAAGAGCTTCGCCTGGGAGCGGTGGAAATAAAGAGTATGCAGCACGGAGATCCGCTTACCCTGCTTGTGGATGACGATACGGTTACGGTAGGTATTGACCTGACAACTCCGACCGGTATCCGTTTCTGTGACGGAGACGGACAGAAATGGAAAGAACGTGACAAGCGTGAATGGGACAAGTACACTTTCGGGTGTTACGGATGCTGGGTGATGGACAATGACGGTAACCTGGATTATGTACCGGAAGAAGAGTACACGGAAGAACTCTGGAACGAGCAGAAGAAAAGCGGAGAAAGGAACCGAGCAGCTTCGCTTCATAAATAAGAAATCACCATTAAACCATAAAATAAAATGTCAGAACAGAAATATTATCCGGAAGATATTCTGGTAGAAAAAATGGAAAACGGCGAATACGGCTGGCTGGACTATGTAAACCATTATTCAGCAGAATGGCAGGAGGAATACAGCAGCTATTGCGAAGAGAACGGTCTTTCCATCGGTAACGAATCGGCGGCCGAATTTGTCCGTCATAAAGATGCGGAGCTGGAATCTGCCATGGAAAACGGCGAAGCCTAGAAGAAACTAACTAAAAAATACACTACGGATTATGGCGATACGAACAAATACCAATCCCCGAGAAATGGACCTGCACCCCGAAATGCAAAAGATTCTGATGCGTAACGGGATGCAGGCTCATGTGGTGTCTGACAGTTCTGGTTACAGACTGGTCGTACAGGGACATGACTCACCTCTGCTAACCTACGCCATCACTGAGCGCCAGATGCTGGCACTTACTGACTGGGGAACAAACACAGCAAACAAGAAAGCCTACAATGTATTTACCAGCATTGTAGGCAATGACTTTTATCTGCCCAAAAATTTTGTCCATGCCCGAAATGCCAACGGACGTGTGGCCATGGGACTGCATGGCTACAGGATAGGCATTGGAGAATACGGGCGGACTGCGTGGCCGCACATGCCGCCTCCGTTTCTGGGGTGGACTCCACGCAACCAGTGGGGCTTTCATCTGCGCAGAGTTGGCGGCGACCTGTTCTATCCGGGCGGACCGGCTGTACCGGAACGATGGGACGGACGAATGAAACCCGGAGAGTTGCAGTCAGGCGGTTATGGCTTCTACTACAAGGGGAACAGGCAGGCCAACCCCCAACTTGAACGGGACGTTCTGCAAGATCTTCAGGCTGTAATCACTCCGATGACAAGCCAGCCGAGAAGTACGGAGCCGGCAATACCATACCGAGAACTGATAACATCACCGGTATATTTTTCCAATGAGAAATGGCAGGAATGCCTGTCATCACATGGAATAATCATTGACCAGGATGCCAAAACTATGACTATTCAGTCGGAACGGGAGACGGTGGACATGGTCTATGACCTTTCGGAGGAAGAGACAGCCATACTGACCTCCAACTCGATAGAAGAGCATCCGACAGAAAAACGCATCAGCCTGATAAACGACATCATCAGTCCGGACTTTGCCGACAAGGTAAGCATGGAAACGCTGAACAGCAACAGCCGTATCGCAGTAGGCCTGCATCCTGATATACGTCAGGAAATTGAACAGGAGAACCAATTGCAGAAGAACACTTTCCTGCAGGAACAGCAAGTACAGGAGCAGCGGATGACAACGGATGTACAGGCTGCAGCCACAGTGGACGGACGTGACCTGACACCGCTCAACGAAAAGATGGGCTGGTACAGGGAGGAAAGGAACGGACGTGAGGTCGAGGTTGGCGAAATAGCCGTACACCCTACTGAAACCGAGGGAAAGTTCCGAATGAGCGCCGTCATTAACGGACAGGTCGTGAGCCATGAGATAAGCCAGAAGCAATATGACAAGTTTCTTGCAGTTGATGACTATCACAGAATGAAACTGTTTTCGAAAGTGTTTGACGAAGTGGACATGAAAATGCGTCCGGAAGCCCGACAGGGACTTGGAGTGAAGATACTTGCCGCATTGTCGGCAGGCACGGTGGTAGCCTCGGAAGTGGTGCACAACCTGCGGTGCCATCATGCACCGGAAGTGTACACCGAGCATTACTGCGGCCCGAGGCCCTATTACAAACCGGGAGTTGACACGCCAAGGGATGTGGCAATACGCTACTTCGAAGCAGAAATGAACCGGGAAATTACAGACATGAGATTAGGAAGGTAAATATGAGAGACGGAGACCTTACATACGACGACTATCTGCGCAGACTGAACATTCAGGACGTGCTTATTGATGCGGGTTACCGCCTGAACAGGCGGGACGGCCTTCGCTACCCTTCGTATGTCCGCACGGACAGCGACGGACGGCGTATCCGTGGCGACAAGTTCATAGTGACGGCCAACGGACAATGCTGTTTCCAGCCACCGCAGCAGAAACTCTACAATATAATATCGTTCATCAAGGAGCATCCGCAGCTTTTTGCGGAATACAGAACCGGTGTCTCGCCTGACAGATTGGTAAATCTGGTGTGCTGCCGTCTGCTCAACCACCCCATAGAGGAACGCAGTGCCCGTATCCTGCAGCCCAAACGTGATATCAGACCTTTTGACATTGAACAATACGAACTGCATAAATTCAACCCGCAGGATAGGGAAACACAGAAAAGATTCTATCCTTATTTCAAAAGCAGAGGTATAGATCTGTACACCCAATATGCTTTTCACAGGAATTTCTGTCTGGCAACCAGACATCTGGAAGACGGGAGAGCTTATACCAACTTGTCGTTTCCGCTTATCCTGCCTAAAGAGCCGGAGAAGACTGTAGGATTTGAAGAAAGGGGCCGTCCGCGACCAGACGGAAGCGGAAGCTACAAAGGAAAGGCAGAAGGGAGCAATTCGAATGAAGGAGTCTGGGCCGCCAGTCCTGCACAGACCAAACCGGCTGATGCAAACGACATCTACTGGTTTGAAAGCGCATACGACGCAATGGCCTATTACCAGCTAAACCAGAAAACAAACAGGGAATTGAGAAAGGCCGTGTTTGTATCTACCGGAGGTTCACCGAGCCGCCAGCAGTTCAGAGGAATGTTTGAAGCAACGCCAAAAGCTTCGCACCATCTTTGCTTTGACCGTGACCGTGCGGGAAAAATCTATGCAATAACCTTTGCCCTAACCCATGCCGGGATGGAATTTACTAGCTTTACCCCAGAAGCGGATTTGCTTCTAATTCAGGAAAACGGCAAAGGAAATCCACGTCATGAAATAAAGCTGGAACCCTTTGACTTCGACAAGATAATCAAAGCATTTGTGAAACAGGAAGAAGAGCCGGCTATTACAAACGAGGCGGAAAGAAGGTCTGATTCCTTGAACCTTCGCTCCACAGCCCGTATCATCTATGAGCCGGCAGCTGACGGCTACAAGGACTGGAACGACCAGCTGCTAGATCTGGGGAGGCCAATAGAAGAAAAGCAGGGCGAACTTCAGGAGATAAGCGGTAAAGCCACTCTGAACCGCGCTTTGGCTGCATTGCCGGAAGTCAATCCTGAACATATCCGTACCGGGACGTATGACGAAGCGGATTATAAGGCGGTACGACAAAGAATTGAGCGTGCGGACAAGATAATATTCTCCTTTGAAACCCAAGATCAGGGTATGCCTGAAAAAGGTTTCCAGGAGATGTACAAAATACGGGAAGAACTATCCCGTCTGGAAAACGAGATATCCGATTCCTTATCTGAGATAAAAGAAAACAGCCAACCACGGTTTCACCGATAAACAGAGCCAGCCTATGCAAATGACACATTACGATATCATCAACTTCCGGCCGCATCCGGTGCAGTTTGTCATCAATGAACTGCCGCTGATGTCGGTCTGTGTTGCTGGACTTATATACGGAGGCATGGAAAACATGCCTCTCGTAAGCATGGCGACCACAATATCTGCACTTGCACTTCTTGTACTGCTTTACCGGTACATCTATCTGCGCAGAATACGTTATGACATAACAGCCGAACAGCTAGTATGCGAGCGCGGTATTCTGCTAAGAAAGGTGGATTATATGGAACTGTACCGCATCGTGGACTTCCAGGAGAAACAGAGTATCCTACAACAGATATGCGGACTGAAAACGGTAAGCATCCTCTCGATGGACCGGAACACACCACGGCTTGACCTGCTGGGAATGAAACGCAGTGACAGAATCGTGACTCTGATACGCGAACGTGTGGAATACAATAAACGAAAAAAGGGAATATATGAGATTACCAATCATTAGCATACTGATGGCACTTGCCATTATAGTTCCACAGGCACTCCATGCACAGGTAGCTGCTTCGAATCCTCTGGAATGGATGGCACTGGCCGAGGGCAATGACCTGATAAACGGACAGATAGAAAAGCAGATTAAGGGGCAGACACAGACGGCACTTCTACAGAATACGATAGCGGCAGAGTTCAACCGCATCCACCAGTGGGAGAAACAGTACAACAGCTATCTGAAAACCGTAAACGGCTATGCATCGTCGCTGAAAGCCTGTACCCATCTGTACAACGACGGCGTGCGGATATTTCTTACTCTGGGAAAACTTGGCAAGGCCGTTCGTGACAATCCGCAGGGAATCGTAGCCGGAATGAGCATGAACAACCTGTATATAGAGACGGCAACCGAACTGGTGTCTGTGTTTACGCTGCTGAACGATGCTGTGGCCAAGGGAGGAACAGAGAACATGCTGACCGGAGCAGAGCGCAGCAAGACACTGTGGGCACTGAACGACAAGCTGTCGGCTTTCAGCCGAAAGCTGCATCTGCTCTATCTGAGTGTACGCTATTATACACTGAATGACGTGTGGAACAGCGTGACGGCAGGAATGATAGAACGGAATAACGGAGAAGTGGCCCGGACAACCATGTCGCGCTGGAGAAGGGCTGCTGCCATGACACGATAAAACAAGGCAAGATGGACAGGATAATATTAATAATGGCACTTCTGCTGTGTACTGGACTGTCAAAAGTCCGGGCGCAGAATGACCCGGTACTTGCCGGTATGATACTGCTGTACACAGAGAAAGCAGAAAAGGAACTGAAGAACCAGGAGAAGGTCATGCTGATGCAGACAACCGGACATATCTGGACCAAGGAAGAAGTGGAAGCCACGACCAACCTGCAGCGTGAGTTCAACAACTATCTGGACTCGTTCCGCTCGATAGTTAGCTATGCGGCACAGACATACGGATTCTACCACGAGGTATCCAAACTGACGGACAATATGGGTGATTTCAGCCGGCAACTGGCAAGGAACTCTCCGAACGCCGTAGCCGTGGCCCTATCAGCCAGAAGGAATGCCATATACAGGGAACTTATACTGAACAGTGTGGAAATTGTAAATGACATACGGTCTGTCTGTATTTCCGACAACAAGATGACCGAAAAGGAACGGATGGAAATCGTGTTCGGCATCCGTCCGAAACTCAGGATGATGAACCAGAAGCTGCAACGGCTCACGAAAACCGTGAAGTACACAACGCTTGGTGACATCTGGCTGGAGATAGATGAAGGTGCACGGCCGGTAGCAGATAAGCGGGACATTGTGGAAGCGGCAAAAAGACGTTGGAAACAGGCAGGAAAGAATGTAAGACCTTAATATACGGAAAGATATGGGATTTTGGAACACTTTATTAAAATACGGCGGCAAGGCTGCCAAAGGAGCCGGAAAAGCCGCAGTTGTAACCGGGAAAAGTGCCGGGGAGGCGGTACTTCACCCCACAAAGACTCTTCGCGGAGCTGGTCAGGCAATTAAGACCGCCACCGTGGGTGGTGCCGTGGGGTATGTAGGCTGGGAAAAGCTGACATCGGACAAAAGTGTAGCAAGAATCGTGAGCGAAGCTGTAGTAGGCAAAAATGCTACGGATACTCTTGCTGGAACGACCGAGGAGATGAAAGCCCTGAAAGAGAAAGCCGGAACAGCAATGGATACTGTAACAGAAGCAGTATCCGGACTTGACGGAAAACTGGACGGAGTATCAAACTTCCTGAAAGAAACAACAAGCGGAGGACTTGGAACGATGATAGGAAATTTTTTTGGCAATCTGGGACGCGGAAACGTATCAGGCCTGAGTATCGCAGGGCTGGTAGCGGCCGCATTCCTTGTATTCGGCCGTTTCGGATGGCTCGGCAAAATTGCCGGTGCACTGCTGGGAATGATGCTTATCGGTAACAATTCGGGTATTACCCGTATGTCCTCACAGGAAAGTGCCGTAAGGGTACAACCGCAAGCCGCACCGGAAGAAGAGCAAGTGCGACCGGGGGGCATGAGAAGATAGGACTAAAAAACAATACAAGATATGAAATATACAGAAGAAATGATCCTGCACTCGAAAAGCGGCTACTGTATGCCGTTTGAGGAAGCACAGGGAAAAGATGTGGAAATGTCGCTTGGATATGGCGAACAGGTACATCCGACAACTGGAGAAAAGTTCTTTCATCACGGCATTGACTTCAGCGTGCGCTGCCGGATGCTGTCAGCCCTTGCGGACGGTATCGTGTCGGGCGTGTCCAACAATCCGGTACACGGTATCTGTCAGACCATCCGATATGGCGGCTACGAAGTGACATACGGACATCTGTCGAATGTGTTCGCCCAGTTCGGGCAGCGTGTAAAAGCCGGACAGACAGTGGCACTTAGCGGCGACCTGCTGCATCTGGAAACCCGCTTTAAGGGAGAAGAACTGAATCCGATAGAATTTCTGACCATGCTGTACGGAAACATCCGGGCAGCCAGACAGGCAATCGGCAGCGCGGCAGACTTTGACGAGGAAGGAATGACCGTAGCAACCGACTATGAGAATGACAGAGAGGAAATAGAAAAACTGATGCTCCGCTTCCTTCCTCTTTATATGGAAGACCTGAGATCAGGTGCATATACACTACCGGAGCATACGGAACAGAGCCTGCGTCATCTGTTCACCATGGGAGCCGTAAAGGAGTATTTCTATGAGAGAATGCCCAGCCTGACCAATCCTCTGGGACTCGGACACAGAGCCCTTCCACTGGCCGGTAAGGTACAGAACCTGCTTATCGGGGATTTTCTGAACTATCTGGCACTCAGACACGAAATATTTCTAAGTACGACTGATGAGGGCTTAAAAAAAAACTCCGTAACGAAGCAGTAGCCAGCGGAGGAGTAATCGATCCGCTGGCGAGTCTGGATATAGATATCCAGAGTTTCGACATCCCTAGAATAGTTTCTGTATATCCTGACAGGTTCGGCATACGCTGGTGGACAAAGGCATGGTTCAACAACCATGATGAAGGAGAAGCTTCGGTGGAAATAGAACGTGAACAGGCAGTTCGTTTCCTGCAGGACAACATAGAGAAGGACAAATGGCTGGAAGAATATTTTCCAAGACAGATGGAAGTATATCACCATGCCATTGAGCAGACCAAGGAGCAACTGCTCAAACAGATAAACATGGTATAGCGAAACAATGACAAGATATGGACGGAATCAATAGCAGACGGTTTGCGGAAATGGAGGCTCTCACGGGCAGTTATTTCCGCTGTTACCTGGTACCGGTAATGAATGAAACACAGGCTTTTCTCAACAGTAAGCAGGTCGAGGAAATGAAAGAATACTCTACCTCTGCCAGCGGTATTCTCAGTATGATGGCGACTGCGGGACAACCTTTAGGAGACCCGTACCAGACACTCAAACTGACGGGCGAATGGAACTCAAAGACTACGGAAGAGTATATAGGAATGTGTAAGGAACGCATCCTGGCCTCGGATGATATCCAGCGTGACCTGGCCTGTATGGCCGGGCAGTGGCGCGAAACCGTAGTGGCTGAAATAGGACGTGAGCGTTACGATGCCCTTTCGGAAAAACTGGGATGCGACCTGGCGTATACCTATCTGGATTACCGCTTGGACCGGCTGATGGTGGACAAACTGGTGAATGACCGGATACCCAAGTCATCAGCCGAGTACATTATCCGAAAGGCCGGACAATCGAGTCTGCTGGGACTGGCACAGACACTGGGACGTTCGCCACTGGCAGAAGAGATTGAATCACGCAGCGAGGCGGCCTATCATCCCAGTACGTTGGAAAAGGGTGCCGGAAATGTACTGGGTGCTTCGGCAGATGCCATAATGCTGGGAGGTGCTGGATCGTGGGCTTCGCTTGCAAGATTCGTGGGTGTGGATGTTGTACTGACTGCTGCAGCTGACAATCTTATGCCAGAAACTCCACGGGGACAATCCGTAGAGGAATGTATCAGCAAAGGCGTATTCGGAAAGGAGAATAACGTATTTGATATTTTCCGTAAGGAAGCAACCATGATTCCAGCCAAGGATAATAAACTTATTGCTCAAGTCAACGGACAGCTGAGAAATAAAATACCTGTCATCAATTTCAGTTTTATGGATTGGAGCAAAAAAGAAAATGAAAAGCCGGCATGGATGAAGAACTACAGTATGCCGGGAAAAGAGCGCAAAGAGCAGTACAAAGATGTCCCACTGGTAGTAGCTCCCGGATATGAGGATGCCTATCTGAAAGAACAGGAAATGCTGAAGGACAATACGGAAAGCGAAATAATGGAACAGACAATGAAAAATACAAAAACACCGACAAACGGATATACCGAACAAAATGTGCAAGACGACGAAGCTGCCATCGGGACACGGGAAGAAACGGAAGGGCAAGCGGAACATACCAATACAAACGGCTGGGACGGGCTTTTGCGCTCATTCGGTCTTGACGGAATGGGAAAAGTGGCCGGTAACCTGGGTTATATCATAGCCATGCTGCCGGATATGCTGCTGGGGCTCTTTACGGGCAAGACGAAATCCCTCGGACTGAAGGACAACCTTTTGCCGATAGCCAGTATCGTAGCAGGACTGTTTGTCCGGAACCCGCTGCTGAAGATGCTGCTCATGGGACTTGGCGGTGCAAATCTGCTGAACAAGGCCGGCAAGGAAGCACTGTCAAACCAACAGAGCGAAGTTGACGGATATCCACGTAGAGAAAGCGGAAACGTACAATACAAACGCTATGCGGACGAACCATTGAATCCACGTATCGTAAATCCGGTATTGCAGGGCTGCACGCTGATTGCCACGATAGACCGTGTTCCCTGTACCATACAGATCAGTCCGACAGTAGCGGATGCCTACCGTAGCGGCGCAGTGCCCCTGAACACACTGGCCAATGCCATACTTGCCCAAAGCGACAGGCTGCGTCAGATGGCTGCGGAAAACTACGACAGCGGACAACAGGAAACTGCGGCCAGAAGCAGAGGTATCCAGTAAGAACTACATAAAAATAAACAACACAAACACATCCAAATATGAAAGAAAAGTCGCAAATAGAGAAGAATGCCGCACAAAAGCAAATAGAACTGCTTTCATCTGCATTGAGTGGCGCTTCGGAAGCCGACGGCCACTGGCTCAATGCTGCCGGCAAGCACTATCCGAGACTCTATCCGCAAGGAGTTTCGGCCAGTCCGTTCAACGCCTTGTTTATGGCTCTGCATTCGGACAGCAAAGGATGCAAGACAAATCTGTTTACCCTATACACCGATGCTAAGGAACGCGGTACATCGGTAAGGGAACATGAACAGGGGGTACCGTTTCTCTACTACAACTGGAACCGCTACGTGAACCGCAACAATCCGGAGGACATCATCACCCGGAGGGATTATCTCCTGCTGGAACCGGAAATGAAGGAACAGTACAAAGGCATTCACAACAGGGAGATACGAACACTGTTCAACATTGATCAGACGACATTCCCTTATGTGGACGAAAGAGGCTATGACATAGCATTGAAGACTGACGGTGGAATCACGGAGAATGGATATTCAGAATCTGACGAACGCAAACTGCACATCCGATTCAACGACTTCCTGCTGAAAATGCGTGACTATCTTGTTCCAGTACGTTCGGACGGAAGCGGTATGCCACATTACGAAACAGACCGTGATGCGGTGTATATGCCCCGCCAGCGAGAGTTCAAGCATTACCATGACTATGTACAGGAAGCTCTGAGACAGATAGTGAGTGCCACCGGACATCAGCAGAGGCTTGCACGCGAAGGTATGGTGATGAAAAACGGTATGCCACCTTCGGAAGATGCATTGAAACAGGAAAGGCTGGTGGTAGAGATAGCATCCGGAATCAAGATGCTTGAACTTGGCCTGCCTGCACGCCTGACGGAAGAAAGCAGGAAGATGGTGGACTACTGGAACAGGGAACTCAAGGAGAATCCTATCCTGATTGACGCATTGGAAAGTGACGTAAACAATGCCCTTGAGGTGATTCACAAAGCGGAAAAAGGCGAAAAAATAGAATATGCCACCTTGCGCAACAGACAGAAGACAACCGACCTGCGCGACCAGCTCCCGAAGCACTACTTTGTAGCAGATGAAATTAGCAGATACCCAAGCAAGGAAGACAAGAACATCGTGCTTGTCATAGACCGTCAGGGCAAGAAGGCCGACGTGGTACTGCCAGCAGGAGCTTCTACGGAAGTGGATAATGAGGTGCCGGGCATGAACAAGGCTCGTATCGAACGTGCCTTGCGACTGGAAGGTATAGAAAACGTGCGTTTCTTCAATCCGGACGGTGCCTTGGGCTACCGACCCGATGATGCGTATTTCGCAGAAAAACAGGTATCGCTGGCCCGTCTGAAGAACTGGACAATGGAAGTACTCTCTACGCTGGACGTTACTCCAGCCGTAAAACAAGCCAATGAAAAATGCTTTGACAAGATACAGATGGTGCAGGACGACAAGAACCGCTGGGCCCTGTATCTGAAACCGGAGAACGAACCGGGATACAGCGTTTATCCGGACAAGGAGGACGTAAACCGTTTCTTCACCACGCTGAAACAGGCAATGGATGACATTGACAAGGTACGCATGGAACTGGCACACAAGTATTATGCGCTGGCTGAGATTAAACCAGACCTGAAGGTTGATCTGTTCAGCACAGAGACCAGGGACGTAGACCTGAACCGCATACAGAAAGTCTGCGTATTCAAGACTAAGAAAGACGGTATCCAGTGTACGGCTACCATAGACGGCAACCGTATGCAGCCGAGAAGCCTGACTCCGCAGCAGTGGCAACGCATGTGGCTGGCAGAGGACAAGAACGAGTATAAACGTAATCTTGCCGCAACGCTGTTTGCAGACATACTGCAACAGGGACAGACACAGGACGAACATGCCGGAGAGAAACAGGAAAAGGATGCAGAAAGACAGCAGACTGCCGAGACCACAAAAGACAGTGCTGAAAAGACGGTACAGAATGAAACGTCTGCACAGCGGGAATCCTGGGACAGGATAAAGGCAAAACATCCTGATGCCCTGCAATTGGTACGGAAAGGTGACTTTTACCGTATGTACAATGATGATGCCGAAAAGGGAGCCAGCATACTGGGAGTTACCATACAAAAGCTTTCGGAAGGAGGTGAACGGGGATTTGCACAATCGGCAGAGTTTCCTTATCACAAACTGGACGACTACCTGCCCAAGCTAATCAGGGCCGGAGAACGTGTAATCATCTGTGACGCACCGGAAATGGAGAAAGCAAGAAGCAAGTCCTTGCAACAGTCTGGAAGCATGTCCGACGGGAGGCAATCCGAAGGGACAGCCAGAGAAACAGGCCAAGCATCCGGGAAAGACGGAAACGAAGAATCAGTGGAACAACGTACAACATTAAGGAGATAATAATATGGCTGGTAAAAACAGAGAATATGCAGACAAGTATGCAGAGTATGCCATGGAGCAGATGCGCCGCTACGGCATTCCTGCATCCGTAACACTTGCCCAGGGTATTCTGGAGAGCAGTAACGGACAGAGCCGACTGGCACTGAACGAGAACAACCACTTCGGGATCAAGGCTACGCCTGACTGGATTGCACAGGGTGGCCGTTATGGTCTATACACGGATGACAAACCTAATGAAAAATTCTGCAGCTATGACAATGTAGGCGAATCATTCGAACATCATTCCAGGTTCTTGAAAGAGAACAGCCGCTATGCCGAGTGTTTCAAACTCAACCCGGATGATTATAAAGGATGGACAGAAGGCATAGCAAAAGCCGGATATGCAACCGGAGGAAACTATGCAGCTACACTACAGAAAATCATTGAACAGAATGGTCTTGACAAATACGACCGTCAGGTCATGCAGGAAATGGCCGCACAGGGAAAAACATTCGGGATAGAACAGAATCCTTTGCGCAGCGAGGAAAAAGCAGGAATGGCAGAAGAGTATTCGTTTCCGGTGGAACGCGAGGAGTTTCTCTTTGTAACATCGGCCTTCGGTATGCGTCAGGATCCGATGAACAAAGAGAAGCAGCAGATGCACAAAGGACTTGATATACGATGCAAGGATGATGCAGTACTGGCAACGGAAAATGGCGGAAAAGTAGTGTCGGTGAACAATAATGTGAACTCCGCCGGGGGAAAGACGGTAACAGTAGAATACAGCAGACCGGACGGTAACAAGGTACAATGTACCTACATGCACCTGAGCGACATTACCGTAAAAGTCGGTGACAGCGTAAATGCAGGACAACGACTCGGTACTTCCGGCAATACGGGAGGCAGAACAACCGGCGAGCATCTGCATTTCGGAGTGACAAACATATACAGCGACGGGACGAAACGCGAGGTGGATCCGGCAGCCTATCTGGCAGAGATTGCCCAGAAAGGAAATATCAAACAACAGGTGATGTACAACGGAAGTGACCTCTTGGCCAAGTACAGGGATAACGAGAACATTAACACAGACAAGACCATGGCACCAGATGCCTGGATGAAAAAACTGCTGTCCTCGGAGGATAGCGGTGTCGGCATATCGGGTTGCAATGATCCTATCGTAGAGATGGCTATGACCGCTTTCACATCCCTGATGCTTTTGGCTGCACAGATAGATGCGAAGAGTGAAGAAGAACAGAATGCCGCAATCTCTGCTGCTATGGACAGGCGCAGGATTGACCTGACATCCCTGATGCCGGGCATGAAAACTTGCGAACTGAGCATAGAAGAAAACGGCAAGGCCATCCTGAAAGCGGATAACGGGGAACTGAAAATATCCCGAGAACTGACATCAGCCGAGTTGAGCCGACTGTCTGCAGTATTAAACAGCAACGAGCTTTCAGAAGAAAGCAAAAGGATGCGGGTGACCGGACTGCTGAATACTGTGATTCTTTCGGAAGCCGCCTCCCGGAATTTCGAGCAAGGCATGTCGCAACAGCAGACACAGGCGGAAACCATGAAAAGATAGATATGACAAACACATAACAGACATGACAAAACGCGTGGTGATAACAATAAGCAGATGTTTACTCGGACTATCCGCACTGGCAATGCATATTATGGTATGCCAAAGGCTGGTCGGCTGGATCGGTACGGCTGTCATCGTAGCCGTACAGGTGGCCATCGCCGTATGGATAGTCTATATAAAAATACGTGCCCCCGATTAGGCAGCACCATTTTCAGCATTCAACATCAATATTCAGCATTCAGCACATACATGGTCCGTGGACATGTAACACTAATAAACAAGACACTTTATGATCAAATGCAATGTAACGGTATGCGGCTTAATCAGCCGTGATGCCATCCTCAGAAACGGGAAAGAAGGGAAACAGTTTGTCAGTATGACCGTACAGACCACCATTCAGGGAAAGGACGGCCAGGGCGGAGCAGTGGAAATCAGCGTCAGCATGGACGGAACACAGGAAGAAGCAGCGCGTCTGCGAAACGGTATGTGTGTAAAGGTAACAGGCATACTGGTACCGAAGCACAGGGGTGACAAAACGTACTTCAACCTGTCGGCAGAAAGTATAGTACCAGCCGGAGCAGGCGACACAGACAGCCTGCAGGGTGAACTCACATTCCGCGGCAAAGTAGGAAAAACAGTTGATGAACGAACTGACAAAAACGGCAAACCGTTCTTCAGCTTTTCAGCTTTCAGCGCAGAAAAGGTAAATGAGAATTTCGAATACTTGTGGGTAAGATTCTTTTGCTTTGACAAGCAACGAGAAGCATGGTTACAGCCTTCTACCAAAATAGAGGCAAAAGGTGAAATTGATTTGTCCTGGTATAACGGAAAGGTTGATATTACATGCCGTTGCCAGGAGGTAAACCAGTATGTACCGACACCAAACAATAACTGACGATGATATGGCAAGTTACAGGAAACGCAATACAGACGGCCCCAACAGCGAAGACAAGGCTCTTGACCTGTTCGCTGAAATGATGATTGAAAAGCTGGAGACCATCGGTAAGGACTGGAAGAAGCCCTGGTTCACCGAGGGGGCACTCCAGTGGCCCCGTAATCTTTCCGGCCGTGAATACAATGGTATGAATGCGCTGATGCTCATGCTGCACTGCGAAAAGGAAGGATATACTATTCCGAGGTTCTGCACCTTCGATTGCGTACAGCGACTGAACAAGCCGGACAAGAACGGCGAGGAACTGCCGAGAGTTTCGGTACTGAAAGGTGAGAAATCGTTTCCCGTCATGCTGACTACCTTCACCTGTATCCACAAGGAAACTAAGGAGAAGATCAAGTATGATGATTACAAGAATCTGTCGAACGATGAGAAGGAACAGTATAATGTGTATCCCAAAATGCAGGTTTTCCGTGTGTTTAATGTCGCTCAGACAAATCTGAAAGAAGCCCGTCCGGAACTGTGGGAAAAACTGGAAAAGGAAAATGGCCGCCCATTTGTTCATGAAGGCGAAATGTTCAGCTTCGAACCGGCAGACAGGATGATAAGCGACAATCTGTGGATCTGCCCCATCAACGTGAAACATCAGGATGATGCTTTTTATTCAATAAGCAAGAATGAAATCACCATACCGGAGAAAGTTCAGTTTAAGAGCGGGGAATCATTTTATGGAACTCTGTTCCATGAAATGGGACACTCGACAGGTGCGGAAAGCGTACTAGACCGTTTTAAGCCAACCTCTTTCGGTTCTAAAGAGTATAGCAGGGAAGAACTTGTGGCTGAGTTATGCGGAGCACTGACCGCCCAACGATACGGAATGACAAAGCATATCAAGGAAGACAGCTGTCCGTACCTGAAATCATGGCTGGATAATCTGAAGGAATCGCCCCAGTACATTAAGACTGTGCTAATGGATGTGAAGAAAGCATCATCCATGATTACGCAAAAGATAGACCAGATTGCCAAGGATATAGAAATAGAAAAAGCTGAAAAGCAGGAACAGAAAGAAGCACCGAAAGAAAAGATTTACTACGCGTCTGTAGCCTATCTGCAAATGGCGGACGATACCAGGCAATTGGAAGAATTGAAGGACAAGGGCGACTATAATGGTCTGCTTGCTCTTGCCAAAGAATATTATGACGGTAACGGCATGGACGAACAGTACACTTATGCCTCTCCATTGCAGAACCGTGGAGATGACCTGTTGATTGAGGACCAGAACTTCGCTGTGGTGTATAACGGAAGTGTCGGCGGAACCTATGATGTGATGCTGAAATACACGGAAGAAGAAGTACGTGATCATATCCGCAGGTATGGTATAGGCAGAGCCAGCAGTGACGTAAAGGAAGTGGCAAAAACTATGGTAGCAGAACAATTTGCGGAAATATCACAAAAGAATATTCCGGCCTTTGAAATGCCCAATGGCGAAGTGCTGTATATCAGCTATAACAGGGAAAAAGACACATTGGACGTAGGCTCTGCAACCAATGCAGGACTGGCGGTACAGCACAGCTTCGAGTATAACCATGATAAGGCGCTGGATGACAACCTGACGGAGGTGAATGAAAAACTGGAAAATATGGAAGAATACCGCGAGGAGGAAGAAGTGGAACGAAGCGGATTCAGGAGGTAAAACAGGCAATTACCAAACAGAGGGACGGTAGCGTTTTTCCGCCCCTCTTGTTTTTCACCCCTGTTCCTGCTCAAAATATTCCTTATAATCCATTTCATCAATGGTCAGTTCGTCAAGTTCCCAATCATACTCCACATCTGACATTCTTGAATAAGGGAAGTTTACTGTGTAACCAATTTGTCCATAGGAACAGAAAAGCGGTGTCACACAGATTTCACGACCGTAATAACTCTGCTGGCTGCAATATCTGCGCCAATTGAAACGCCCTGCAATAATATTTTTACATAAACGCCAAAGATACTTATCATCCTTTGTCATAACTCACTTCCTTTCTGAACAAGCAGCAAATTTTCAAGTCTTTCTGAGCACCAATAACTGTCGTGGTCAATATATATGCATCTGTCTTTGTTATTATCCGGTTTCTCAAATGCCAATACCTCATAAGGGCCAAATACAAGACCGGCATCATTTGTGAAAATGACCATATCACCGACTTTCATTTCACAGTCCGTATCCATTACTTCCGCGAGCCTGTCATAAAACACCTTACCGTTTGCTTCACGTTCTGTTTTCCATTGTAAGAACGCTTCTTTGTAACTTCTACCTGAATTTATCGGTGATAATTCTGTCGGATAAACCTCCGCTTCTGAACAAGATGCAGCAATAAGGATAATACTGTCATCCTCTATAACCTCCGGAGCTGAAACTACCTGATACACTCCATCTGACTGCCCATTGTCAGGGTCATGCCAAAACAAAACATTTCCTTTCTTGATAAAATCATATTTACCCATAAGCCAAATAATTATTTAATTGATTTATTTTCCCTTATCTTGAGCCTTTTGGCTCGCCATAAGGTTGTTTTTACGTGCGAACACCACGGCGAGAAAAAGAATAACAGACAAGGAACAGAGGCTGAAATTTTGTGAAATACCATAATCTGTGATTACGGAAAGTTTCGGAAAAATTCAACAATGTAGTGCAAGCGATACTTGGCAGTTATTCGCCGCCGTATCTTTGCAGAGTAAAAACAGAATTACGCGAGCGTATGGCCCAACAATGGGGCAGCATACATGAAAAGGTATAAAAGAAAATAAAATGATAAGTATAAAAGGAAGAGGGATAAATGCCAGTCTGGAAGTAGTAAACGCAAAACTAAACGACCTAAAAGAGTATCAAGAGGAACTACAAGAGGCAGAATATGGCGTCTGGATGCAGCAATAAGCAAAAGAAAGACAATGGGCTGGTGTAGCTGCTCCCATTGTCTTGTCAGCTATGCCGCAAAATACTCCTGCCAATTTTCTTCATCAACAGTCAGTTTGCCCATTTCCCAATCGTATTCCACTTCGGGCATATTAGTATAAGGGAAATACACGGTATAACCTATTTGACCGTAAGAGTTGTGTAATGGTATAACACAAATCTCGTGTCCATAATAAGGCTGCGGCGTACAGTATTTCCGCCAATTAAAACGACCTGCCGCTATATTGCAGCAAAGTAATTTCAGAGCCATTGTACCTTTCCAACTTTGGAAATCTTTCTTGCAATTTCTTTCCATAACTTAATGAGCTATATTATAATAAATTCCAGGTTCACTTGAAACGTTGTAAATCCAATTGCCGCAACGTACCAGCAGGGCGTTTTTTACCATAATAAAGTCTTTTCATACCAGAAATGCTTCCCGACTTGTGAAAGTTGGGAAAACGGCTGATGCCAACCTTTTCCGCATCCCGTTTGTAAAGTGTTTTCGTTCTCATTATAATGTTTTTAATCTTTCACAAAGTTTATCTATCATGGTTTCGACTTCTTCCATGTCGCTTACAATATCCTTGATATGGTAAGGTGCACCGTTCTTGCCGTGTCCATCTGTACCTATCCAAAGATAGGCTTCATAATCAGGGTCAAAGCCTTCATAATATTCTTCAATATTTTCTATTAGGCTGTTGATGTCATTGCCTTTCATTACAGCACAGAAATTGAAATCTTGTCCCATCTTTGTGTACTGCTGGAACTCGAACTCCACGAGGTATCTCTTTTTCTTTTGGGTAGTTACCTGCCATCCCAAACTGGAGGCTAAGGCGATAATCCTTTCTATAGTTGTCATATACATTTGTTTTTTATTCCCTCTTCTTGAAGCCTTCCGACTTCGCCCAAAGGGATTGTTTCATGTGCATTTCAGACGGTGGAAGCAAGAACATAGAGCAAAGAACCGATGATGAAATTTTATGAAATACCGTAATCTATGATTGCGGAAAGCTGTCGTCAAATTTTTCGAAGGGAGTGTAACGCTCCTTGAGCGGCGTTCGTCCACCGTACCTTTGCACACGAAACGAACCTGTGGTGTATGCAGGAGGCAGAGAGAGGGTGTGATGCTTTAGAATTGGAGATTTGCCTGTATAAATGGTAGTGCCCCGTAAGGGATAAATATGGCTATAAAAGTAATTTTGGCATTCCAGAACCAAAAAAGAGAAACCACCTGCCGTCACACAGGTGGTTCTATGAAATTTGCCATCAGAAATGATAATCAATGACACCTCCGATATAGAGTAATGTTCCCGGTTCAATCGAACAGACGAACTGCATAAACTCAAAGGATGGTTCGGCAAAGGACTGGCATCCCTCTCCATCCAAATAAAAATGATAGGCGGTATCCAACGGATTTTCTATCGCCTGCTTGAGATAATACGTCGAATTCCACTCCAACATATTTTCGACAGTAATGGCTTCCGCTTTCTTTCGGATATTAGCGACATACTCCTCTTTCCATTGCTCGATGCCATCTCCCTTGTAACGTATCGTATCTTCAGATACAAGCTCGAACATTCCTTTGGGCAAGGCATAATTCACCAAATTGGCTATGTCTTCCTTACGCTCTTCATCGTCTATATCAGCACAATAATCGTAGAAACTGTCATCTCCCTGATTAAGGGTGTTCTCATTCAGATAGTTCTCTTTGTCTATCTGTTTTGTTGAAATTTGAAAAATCCTGCTGTGCATAATCTTAAAAATTAAATTGTTAGACTTTCTTTTTCTTCCCTCTTCTCGAAAGCCTTCTTCGGCTTCCTCGTCGGGAAAGATTTTACATGCAGGATAGACAGCGCGTAAAGAACAGGAAAGGCAAGGAAACCGTCATGAATTTAACGGAATGCCCAATCCTGCGGGGAACCAGAGGTTCATCTTCGATTTGGGAAGGCTGCCGCTCAATCCATGAATCGGTTAGCACAGCGGTACTTGATGACTGGACGGACGCTGTACCTTTGCATAGGAAAATCACTCCGGCAAGGATTGCCGAAAGCGAAGAGACAGGTTATTGTTCAAAATAAAAATGGATAGAAGTTGTGAAATAAAAAAGTAAATCTGTCAGGGAAAACAAGAGATTGCAGTGCCTTCCAAATCATCTGGCTAAAATAGGGAAGACGCATCGTGAAAGGCTTGTAATGTAATGACATAAAGAATTTCCCGAACACCGATATTGTTCGGGAAATATGCCAACATTTTCTTCAATCAACTAACTATTTCAAACTCATGCAGGTAGCAGAAAGCATTTTCACACTGCTCGCTCCATTCTGCATCCAGAGCTTCAACATCCTCTACAGACCTTATCGGCTCTCCAAACTCCTCTTCAAACCATGCAAACGCATCCTCCTGTTGCTCAAAATATTCGCTGAAATATTCTTCATTTGGGGTACATACATCCAAGAAAAACCTGTCAGTAAAGTATGTGCCGTATTCATCATTTGTTTCGTATATACACATACCTGGTTCTTCAGCCTGAAAGTAATAGCGAAGAGACGGAAAAGCTTCTCTTACAAGGTCAAATGTTTCATTGCAAGGAGACCACGCTGTTTCCGTAGAAAATTTCAATACATCACTGTCCATTTCAAGTTCACTCCAAGAACCACGGCAATGTATATCCTGCCAATCCTTGCCTAAAGCATCTACCAAACACCCCAGCCACGATGTGCCGAAGTCATTTTCCACGGACGGCTTTTCACGTTCTTCCAGTCCTTTCATCAACTCATACAGTTGCTTCACTTCTTTTGCGTCGCCATCTATAACATACTCTGTGCTGCACCAATTCGGCATAATTCTAAATTTTTAATTCGTTAAACATCTTTTTTCCCTTCTTTTGAAACTCTTATGGTTTCATTGTCGGGAAAATTTTATATGCCCAGGATTACAGCGAAAAAGGGTGATTAGACATGTAAATGAAGGAATATTTTTATAGAATACCCAAATCTATGATTTGCGGAAGACTTCTGAAAAAATATGATGTCAATTAGCAGAGCGGTACATGTTGTACACCCTGAGCTGTACCTTTGCATAATAAAATCCAACCGACAAGGATTAGCTGAAGAGCAAGTGATAGATAATAAGTAATTAATTATAGTATGAGCTATAAATGGAAATTAAAAAGAAAATAATTACATCAGAAATGGTAAAAAAGTGTCTAATTTTTAATCGAAAGAGCAGAGTCAAAATCAATTAACTCTGCCTCAATATTTCTATTCTATTATACTACTTTGAATTCTTCTATATAACAATACGCACTTTCATTAATATTCTCCCATTCTTCGGCCAATTTATCAATGTCTTCATCAGATATTATAGAATATCCCCATATTTCCTCAAGCCACTCATAGACACTGTCAAGATCTGGAAAATATTTGCTAAAACGATTTCCTTCAGGAGTGCAAACATCTACGAGATACCTGTCAAAATATTGACCTTCACTATCATTTGTTTGAAATAAACACATTAAAGGCTCTTCACTTCGATAATAATAACTTAGTGAAGGAAATTTTTCACATATCAAATCCAAAACTTCATTACATGGGTCCCAAGCCGTTTCTGTTGAAAATTTCAAAATATCTTGCTCCATTTCAAGATTACTCCAGTCTCCCCTGCAATATATTTTATTCCAATCCCCTCCCAAGACATCCACCAGACATCCCAGCCATGTAGTTCCAAAACCATTTTCTACTGACGGAGTTTCACGTTCTTCCAGTCCTTTCATCAACTCATACAGTTGTTTCACTTCTTTTGCGTCGCCATCTATAACATACTCTGTGCTGCACCAATTCGGCATAATTCTAAATTTTTAATTCGTTAAACATCTTTTTTCCCTTCTTTTGAAACTCTTATGGTTTCATTGTCGGGAAAATTTTATATGCCCAGGATTACAGCGAAAAAGGGTGATTAGACATGTAAATGAAGGAATATTTTTATAGAATACCCAAATCTATGATTTGCGGAAGACTTCTGAAAAAATATGATGTCAATTAGCAGAGCGGTACATGTTGTACACCCTGAACTGTACCTTTGCATAATAAAATCCAACCGATAATAATGCCAATAGAGCAAAATAAAGATGAGATACAATTGGTATGGAGTTTAAAACAGGGGAAATAAACTGTCAGAGTAAAATAGAAATTATCTCAGAAAAATAAGGGAAAGAATAACATACCTACCTTTAATAAAAAATGGCATATGAGTTATAGGACTTCATACACCATTATAAATAGATATTCAATACTTTCAATATAGTTCAATGATGAAAATATGCTAAAATTACATATGAACCAATCCATGTAAAAATACAATAGGCAAAGAAAAGACACCGGCCTATCAACAATCGAGTTTCTGATTTTCTAGAATACTCTTCAAGAAGAGCCTGTAACTTTTCCTGTTTAAAATATCTATTATATACAAAAAATATAAATGAGGTTAATATAATTATCGCATATATCCAAGATGATAACTCCTATTTTGTTGTAATAGGAAACCTTGGCAATGTAAAATGGGCATAATATTCTATAATGAATGCCCACAAGTTACCAATCAATAAATTCGATGTTTAAACTTCTCCCTATACGTACATGCGCAATGTTCGGGCCTGTCAAAGAGTCTGAAACCGAAATATCTTCGTTGAACTTATAGCAGAACTCGTTGAGGTAAAGTTGCAGGAACTTGGCTATGTCATGGTACGTGTCCAGTATGCTTCTCTTGGCATTGCTGATGGCAATATGTACCCAAGGCAGGACTTTGACAATATTTTGTCGTCCGTAACAACAGCATGGCAAGAGGTTGCCACCCCGTCCTTTTCAATAACGGCATAACTGCTGAACCCGTCCGTGTCACTCGACCTTTATCTTGCCGGTGATGGTGGAAACCTTGAAATCGCTGATGACTTGCATCTTTATATGCCCGACGGTCTTGGGTGCGCTGTACTTCTTGATAGGAGGCGTACCAAGCAGACGGCTTTCCGCCATGACAAGGACGGAGGTCTTGCGCTGACTTCCACGCCCACGCTTGAGCAGACAGTCCTTCTGATTCCCAGAAGTTTCGATGGAGAAGAAACCCTCGTCTTCTTCCATATTCCCATGAAACTATTAAAATATTAGATTTTTAATTATTTTGCCGAAAAGTGTTCTTGTACAAAGAATTTCGAAATGGATAATACATCATCAAAATCATAGAACATATTATAAGTGACGGCTACTAAATAATCAGCTTTCACAAAAACAAGACACATAACAGGTGCCTCTGATATAATATCAACAATCGTATAATCCCGTTTTTTTAATTCTTCAATTTTTGAGATTATGGGGGCATGGTTCTTTATATTAGATAGAATATTGATTTCTATAGAATAATATTGTTGTATATTTTTCTTTGATTTGTTTTGGACTTTAATGAGATAATGCTTACAACAATATCCGATTTTATCCAACTCTGCCTGTTCGTTCACATTATTACAAAAAGCATTTAAAATTGGAGAGATTATATATTTATGAGACGAAATAAATACAGCAATATCTTTGGAATTAGTATCCCCATAGACGATATTATGATCACAACAATAATTGAAATTTTCAACCACACTATATGAAAACTTGGCAGATACACTATCGCTACAGGTTGCGACAGCATGAAAATATGTACACATAAAAAATATAGTACATAGTATATATTTTATGTTACACATAAATCTTATCTCCTTTTTACGCTAGCTTCTTTATAAAAATTCGCTTTAATATTGGGTGGAGTAGCATATTCAATTTCTATATAAAGTTTTTTCTTATAAACTAATTCAGAAATTGCACTATCCGCATCGACTTGTGTTGACCCAGATAATTCTTTTATTTGATTTTTAAACTCACTAAAACTTCCTATTATCTCAACACATCCTGCTGCTCCCCATCCGATATGAGTGAGATCTTCAGGACCAGCGTGAATGTAAAAAGTTCCTTTTAAAACTATTGCACCATTATGTTGAGAATATGTATTATGTACTTCATAAGATTTTTTATATTCTGGGGCAGGCTGCCTATTGAGCTCATGCAATCCACTATTAACCCATCCAATTGTCTTATAAGAACTATAATTAGGTGGGTTATAATACGGCATGAAGCGTAATGCTTTCCATGTATATTTTACACTTTGACCTTTATCATCAGTACCTTTTATATAGACATAATATACAGGAACTCCATAGAGTTCTATTTTGCTATTCCTATTCATATCACTACATGGATAAGATTTTGCATAATAGGTATCCCCAGTTTTTGTACCAGAAATAATAATATCCACATCTCGGAGTTTCATATAAGTTGATTTCAATAATAAGACATATAATTTCAGCAAAACATGACCTTGATAAATGATTTACAGATGGACATAATTATGCCATCTGTAAATTCAAAATTATCCAATTTATTCCTGACGATATTCACTTTCCCAAACAGCTTCTTCCGGGCCGTCACCTTTGTGACCGGCAAGCTGAATGACGAAACTCTTAGCAGGGAAGAACGGTGTAATATGTATATCCAACAAGATACGGTCTTTCTGGTTCGGATCCTGTTCAATCTTCACCACCTTAAAGCGTTCGATAAGTTTGTTGGGTCCCATTACACTATCCAGGAACTTTACAATCTGAGAACGTAAATCCGCCTCTGTACGAGTAGTCCAATTTTCGAATGCACGACGATTCAGGAAGTCAAACAAAACTTTTGTAATATAGTCGAACACACGAACAACAGAATAAGTCTGCAAACCGAGATTATCTCCATTGAACAAAGTTTTGGCAGAGAAAGCCATCACTTTGCTATATTCATTAACCATCGGAACAAGTCCTATCCGTTCAAGTTCAGAAATTTCACTACGCTTCAAGTCGAAACGTACACTTTCAACTTCGTTAAGTCCTCCAAATTTCTTGCCGGCAACAACCTGAGACATCAAGGTACCATAAATTTTTCCGGCAAGTGCAGTTGATGGCGGAACATAAAGATTCTCTTCTTCTCCAACGGAATCCTCTTTTGCGCGACCAAGCAACCAATTACAAGTCATCACTGTATTTGACTTGAAGGCATCGCCACTTGTATGGTCTGCATTAAAGAATATATCAATTACATCATCAGGAGATTCCAAATCCTGGAAGTCTGTAATAAGGAATGCCTTATTTTCATAAGCCATCTTAGACCACTTGTCCAAAATAGCATTAGAACCTAAATAACCCGGCACAACCAACAATGAATAATTACGGCGTAAATCCAGACGATCGAAATTCTGTTTCAATTCCTTGCTGATATAATCAGCGAAGATTGTATTATCCAAATCACGCAACTGTTCCATGCTGGCATTAACGATTGTAACATTCTTGACCTTATCACTTTCTGTATTTTTATAGAAATATGCTACAGAACGATAAGCCTGCTCCAAATCATGGGTGCGAGCCAATGCTGCTTTCAAATTCTTATTCAACAGTTCTTCAGCCTGAAGAGCAGTTTCCTTAGCCTTTTCCAGCATTTGCTCAACAGTGAGTTCTTTGCGAATCAGTTTCTCCCATACGCTCAAACATCTGGCAAGAGCTCTACGTTCAGCATCCCATTGTTTATCAGTCAAGAAAATATTCCGACGAGCCTTTCTGTTGGGATTCATATTTGAATACCCGTCAATAATATTTTCCAAAAATGAAAATCCGCCGAATTCTTTCAGGCGATCTATTGCAGGAACAGAAGCGACCTTGCCTTGGGAAGAGACTTGAACGGAAGCAGCCGTTGCCGCCTGTTGCTGTTTTTGTTCATTATCAGGTTTCATAATCTTCAACTTTAAATTTTAGAATTGGATTGAGCTTCGTTAATCTCTTGTATAGAGGTACTCAGAACTTCTGCCAGAGCTTCCCGCAATACAGGATTTTCAAGCACTTTCCGGAGTGCCTTATTAGAAGAAAGCTGCCGGGCAATCTTAAGACTCTGCTCACGTTCGATATCCAGTCCACTCAAGAATTCACTATTCTCCTTAATTTTATCCGCCCCAAAATCTCCGAGGCCTTTGAAGGTCATAACTTCCTTCACTTCGTTTCCTTCTGCATCCACATGCTCCAATTGTACGGTTGGCTCAAAGCGTTCAAACACATCTTCTATGGTTTGCAAACCGTAAACACACTCCGGTTCAGAAGGAGCATCGTCTGTCAGTTTTTGGACAAGTAAAGTTCGGTTGGAAGGAATCTCAGCTATAGATTCATTAGCATCAACCCTTACTTCATTGCCACCTATTCCATAATCGTAAAGTGCCATATTTCTTTGTATTTAAATGTTAACAAAATATCGTACTTAATCTCTCTTTGTAATTATCGGTCGTAATATATGAATTTATTTTTGTTTTATCAAGTTTATACGGAAGAATTTTTCAGAAAAACCTTAGAGTATTTGATAAAAAACCGTATATTTGCGAAAACCGATATTAAAAAGCACATGAGTTATCTGAAAATTCCAATTGACCTAAAGTCTGCAGTTAGCGGAAAACTTGAACGATGTTCCTATGAAGAATCCATAGCACAGCAGATCATGTTACTGATTGTTTCCCGGTACGGGGAAGTAGTCGGTAAGGAGAATTACGGCTCTGTCATCTGGGAACTTGAGTTCAGTCAACTAGTGAAAATCAGTGATTGGGAGAATAAAGTCCAGGAGTCTTTGCTCCAAGCCATCACCACTTATGAAGAACGTCTTAAAGATATAAGCGTGAGTGTAGCATTGTCTGAAATTGACGATGAAAACAAAAAAGAAACTCATGTTCGCAGAAAAGCCCAAATAGCAGTAAGAGGAAAAATAATTTCAACGGATCAACCGTTCTACTTCAGTACGCTTGTATATATCAGTCCGTTATCACAATAAACAAATAAGAATTATGCCAGACAAAAGACATATTGAAATAAAGGAAAGAATTCTGAAATTCGCTATGGAGCTGTGGGGTATCAATGAACCTCGCAACATGGATCCTGTGGTTGATTTACTATTGGATGTCTTCGCCAATGAAACGGCCCGTCTGTATCAGGAAATAAAAGCGTCGGATTCCCGTTTACTCTATCAGTTATCACGCATACTCATAGATAATAAATGGGTTTTGCCTATTCCAGCCCATGCATTAATGTCTGTTGCCCCAAATAATGACGAGACCTGCGTACTAAATGCAGAAGACCATTTCTATACTGAAAAGTTCATCTTCGGTAAAGAAAGTGTACAAGTATTCTTTACCCCTCTTTTCAATTATCCACTTGTGAATGCAAGACTCGGTATAATTGCTTATGGAGATACTGTAAAAACCGTTTCTGAAAAGAGTATCTCTTCAAGTTTATTCCTTGACAGGAAGGAACAGATAGAATCGTATGTTGTCTGGTTAGGTTTTGATATTAACGAAAAGCATCTGTCAGAAACGCAGGAAATGACTCTTTGCCTGATTCCTGATGATACATTATTTGTTCCGTTTCTGCATATGACACGAATCTATGACTGTACAGGAAAAGAAATACCGGTACAATTCGGCCTGAAGGTGCAGGATCCATTCAACAATGCCCATTATTTTGATGGAATAACAAATTTTTACAATGATTATTATGTAAAAATAAGTCTAACCGACGCAGACAAGTCACTTAAAACATTATCGCAACAATTTCCTTCAGCCAGACAGACCGAGAACATTGATACGGACAAAAAGTTTTTTTGGATAAAACTCCGTCTGCCGGAAATATTCAATTCACAAGATTATCTCAATTCACTGAACATATATCTGAATACGTATCCTGTTGTAAACAGGAAATTGGTGTATAAACAGCATAATTTTGCAACCAATGGACGATATATTCCTCTTCCTTGTCCTAAAGGGAGTTATTTTCTTAACATCCGTTCCATTTGTGACAATACAGGAAAGGAATACACCGATCGACAACAGCAGTATGAAGAAAATCCGACCGGAATCTTTGATTTGTATTTCGGAAACTTAGAACGATTTGATTCGGATAGTGCCATTGACCTGATAAACCAAATTATACAAAGAATCAGAGAAGACGGGAATGCCTTTTCCGCCTTAAATCCAGATTTGCTGACAGCACAACTGAAAGAATTGTTCTTTAAGCTTTCCGAGATAGAGAAAAGTGTAGAAAACGTAAACAGGGACGAAAAAAGACAACGTATTTTTGCTCTGACAGTACCAGCACCCAATGCAACAAGTGCAGAAGTAAAATTCTGGACTACTTCGGGACAATTGGCCAACGGACTTGACGAAAGAGCATTTGTCCAACAGTTCAATATGGAAAAATACGATGCAACAAGCCTTGTTTTCAGAACTCCTGTTCAAGGAGGAATAGTTCATACAGAAGAATCCAATCTGGTACACAGCCTGAGATATGGGCTTGTCAGTAGAGACAGAATTGTATCAAAGCGGGATATCCATAATTATATTTACCACAAGATGGGAAACAATGTTGATACTATACAGATTAAGGACGGTATTGCCATTTCACCGGAAAGAAAAAAAGGTTTCGTCCGTATAGTTCAAGTTGAAATAAAATTAAAACAAAATATAAGAGACTTCTTGGATCTGTCCGTTTTCGCTCATTTTCTTGAAAAGGATATGACTGAAAAGTCTGTATGTAATTCATCATATAAAATTGTATTCTTATGACAAACAACGATTATAGCCCCAGTCTGGTTTCTGCCATAAAATTAGCCCAATCAATGGCCAGACAGGAACAGCAAAGCACATACGGTGTACCCCACCTGGTATTAGCCATGCTGACAGAAAGTACAGGCCTTAAGGAGATTCTACAATCCATGCAAAAAGACGTTGCCTATCTGATGGAATGGTTTGACATGCGTAAGGAAATGTACACATCTTCGGGAAGTGATTCAGAAGAAATATGTGCGGATGAAGATCTGTCCAAGGTACTGGATGAAGCGGAACGTTCCAAAATAAAGCTGGGAAGTGACCACATAGATGCCATCTGTGTATTTACGGCCATCTCCAGAGAAGGCGTTATCTATTCTCACCAGCAAATAGAATTACTTGGGGTAAGTGAGGACGATATTTTAAAATATTATAATGCCCTTACACCTACCTATTCTTTTCAAGGGGAAGAAAACCAGATACTCGCCTCGTTTCCATACGCTGAAAATCTAAAAACAGAAGCAACCATCAAAAACGGAAGTATAGTGGTGGGCAGGGATAAAGAAATCAGAACCATGCTTGAATGCCTGGAGCGTTCAGAAAATAAAGCTATAATGATAATAGGCGATTCAGGTATAGGCAAAACATCCATAATCAATGCTTTTGTAAAGGAAATATGCAACAATAAAGACGAAATGCTGCAACAGGTTTCTGTTGTAGGGCTGAATACAGCCAAATTATTGGCCAGGGCATCATCGGAAAATGAGATATCACAGAAGACAGTGGCACTGATACATAAGCTGAAGCAAATTGAGCAGGTAGTTCTTGTGATAGATGACCTTCAGGTATTACTAGAAAACGGGAATACAGGTAAATCAACCACTCTGATAAATATCCTCAATGCCCAAATTGGTGAAGGAGCCTGCAATCTCATCTTTACCATTACAAATGATGCGTACCGCAAACACATAGAAAAGCAATCCATTGAGAGCAAACTGGTTATCATAAATGCGGAAGAGTTGGATTATTCCACTCTATTATGCGCCATGCATCTACATAAAAAAGAAATAGAAAGCCATTACGGACTTGAGGTTTCTGATGATTGCATTCCAAATGTAATACAATTATCACGCCGGTATTTCAAGGAACGCAGTCTCCCCTCTGCTGCGATTGACCTTTTGGACAGGACTTCTGCCGCTGTACGACTGTGCAACAAAAATGCAAGGAATACAGTAGAAAACATCCGGGCAGAGTTCGAACGTCTGCATGAGGATGCAGAAGAAACAATTCCGAACTCCGATTTACAATTACTTTACCGAATGATTTTCAATAAAGTAGGTTCTGTAATAACATCAAAACTTTCAGACACCTATACATGGAATGATGAAGACAAATATGAAGTAAAAATTCAATGGATTGATAGAATCCTGACAGAACTGGAAAATCTATCACAACATACCATAAGCGTCGTAACAGCTGCGGAAATTGAAGCAATCGTGGCCGAATGTACCAATATTCCTATCGGAAAAATACAGGCCAGGGAAAAAGACCGGCTTCTCGGTATAGAATCAAAACTCAGGGAAAGAGTCAAAGGCCAGGACAAGGCCATCTCCACCCTGTCTGATGCCATTATCGAATCACGAAGCGGATTGAGCGATCCCAAAAAGCCCATAGGTTCCTTCTTTTTCCTTGGACCTACCGGAACTGGTAAAACTGAGCTGACTAAATCATTGGCAGAATTGCTGTTTGACAATGAATCTGCAATGATCAGGTTTGATATGTCCGAATTCAAGGAAGAACATTCGGCAGCCCTGCTTTACGGAGCACCTCCGGGATATGTAGGCTACGAAGAAGGTGGTCTTCTGGTGACACAAATCAGACAAAAGCCTTATTCAGTAGTTCTATTTGATGAAATTGAAAAAGCGCATTCCAGCGTATATGATGTATTCCTTCAAATGATGGATGAGGGAAAGATACATGACAAGCTGGGCCGAGAGGGCGATTTTTCCAATTCGATAATCATTTTCACATCCAATATCGGAAGCCAATGGATTGTGGATCAGATACAGGCCGGGAACACCCCAACTTCAGCAAAGCTTATAGAGGTTATGGCCCAATATTTCAGACCTGAATTTCTGGGACGACTGACCGAGGTGGTACCATTTTCTCCTATCAATGAAAATGTGGCAAAGGAAATCTTCCTATTACATTTCTCAAGATTAAAAAAGCAGCTTCTTGAACAAAAGAACATCAATCTTGAACTGGCGGAAGAGACACTCCAATACCTCTCACAAAAAGGATTCTCACCAAAATACGGTGCACGTCCTATAGCAGGAGTAATAAGAACGTATCTTAAAAAAACAGTATCAAGACTTATCGTCTCGGAAGAGATCAAACCAGGTGACAACATTATAGTCAATTTCAGAAATAACGAACTTGTATGGGAACTCCGATAGACAGGAAAGAAAAAATAAACGAGCTGAAACGCAGCAATGCAAACAATTACATTGCCGAAGTATTTCTTGAAGAGCTGCAGTTCATCCTCAAAGAAGACCTGCTGGACTCTCTCATGATAATTTGTCATGGAATGAATCCGCGTGTTCACTCCAAAGATATTCTGAGTGCTTCTTTACGTTATTTTTCCACGCCAAACTCATACAAGGAAGTTGTTGCTCTTCACTTGGCAAGGAACAGTATGTATCACCAGCTTCCGGAACTCCTTTTCCACCCACTTGTCATAAGCACGCCGGGTATGAGTAACAAGGAAATTGTCGATGCGATACGCACCAACAAAAAAAGGGAAAAGGAAATGATTTCATTTTTTATTCCATTCGATACGGCTTTCTTCAAGGAACGTGTAAAAATCATTGACCGGGACTTGAATTTCTTTTCAAATCCTGCAATGCGTGAAAATATGAACAAGCTTGTAGAAACCATGTTGGGCATACCATTGGATATCAGCAGCCATCAAAAGTACAAGCTATTCCTTTTTCTTTGCCATTCTGATGAATACATGGAAAATCTCACGGCCATTGAACGGATGTTTTCTGTAGTCCTTGATATTGAAGTCAGACTCAGATATATACCACACGTGATTACCGTTTCGCAATATTCCCCCATCAACGAAGGCATTTTGGGAGAAAACCTCGGACTGAACGGAGTCGTAGAATGTGAGGGAGATGATCTGGAAGCAACTATAGTCTTCGATCAGCCAGAAAATTCAGATGACTACAAAGGACAATCCCGTATAGATACTATTGTAACTGAGATTCTGAGTTTCTTTATACTTTCATTCAGGGAAATACATATAAAGCACCTTATACAGGGACATACAGACTGTATATTGGGAGAAAACCGATTGGGATATGATATGAATCTATAAACAACAGATAAAAAGCTAGAAATATGGAAATGTTATTATCTTTTTTCTTTAAATACCTATTAGCACCACTGTTCGTAACAGTCATGCTGTTTTTCCTGAACGGCATGAAAAATCTAAAACGAAAGCTGAGTATGAAAAAAGCCATTATCTTCATACTTATTTCAGCTCTGATAATTGCTCTTCCCTGTCTGCTGGGACTTCTCAGAAACGAATTCGTATGGGGTGGGCTGTTTCTGACAATCCTATGCTACATCGGATTGGGCTTCATTTTCTGGAAATACACAGAGTCTGACTCTTTCAAAGCAATCGGACTTGGAGAATCAACGGGCGGAACAATACTGCTGTTGTCTGTGTCCGGCATACTCGGCGGATGGATATATTACCTTGTATTTGAAAGGATAAGCAATCTCCCGTATGCCATTTGGGGAGCACTGAATGTACTTTGGTTCATAGTGCCTTACATGATTATGCTGGGCAGAAAACTGTTTCTGTTAATACCGCCTCCTATCTATGTTCCGTGGGAATTGGAATTCGGGACTTTTGACCGTAACTATTGGGACAACATCGACAGCTTTGAATTCAAATCCGTAAAAGTAAAAATCAACCGCAAGATCGGTGACAAGAATTACGCTTCGCTGGTCGTAAAACTGCCGGACGGTATTTCTCTGGGTAACTGGTTCAACTGGTTCATAGAAGACCAGAACCGTAGATTCCCACAAAACAGAATCGAAACAGGGAAAGACGGCTACAAGGTCGGATGGACTTTCTACACAACAAAATGGTTCAGTTATCCACTGCTGATACGGATTCTTGACCCTCACAAGGACAGCGAGCAGAACAAAATAAAGAACAACCGACCTATATATATCAGAAGAGTAAAATTAACTTCAACAAAAGAGTAAGCATATGAAGATAGAACATTTACCGATCAACTGGGTCAACGGAGTAAAGTTGACAAAGGATCATTTCTTCGGAAATTATTATAACATGATAGAATCTCTATATGGAAGTATTGAGAACCAACTGACTAACTACAATTATGGTCTCGGGAAAGCACTTGACGATTCAAATGACAACGTGGAATTCGATATAAGCGGAGAATCCCTTGATACCCTGTGTGTACGCCTGAAAAAATGCAACGGGCTTACAAGAGGCGGTCTTCCAATCATCTTCCATGAAGGGCTATATGGAGATTACGTACCTACGGCAACATTACCAGACAGCAATTCACTCTCTATTGAGAACAATGAATTTCTTATTCTTGTATCAATAAACCCCTATGAGATGATACCAATAGGCGAACCAGATCCGGAAGTTATACCCTTACATCATCCCCACGTACTACCGAGCATAAAATTGCATATTATGCCCAAAAGTCAAACGAACAAGGCATTCTATAGCAAAAATTTTCTGATAATCGGAGAAATAAAATCCCATGGGAACGCTTTTGCAGTAAACCGCCAGTATATACCGCCATTGCAGAAATCAGCCTATCATGACGGTTTGAAATCATTCATAAACCAACTGACGCATATCCTACATAACATAAGGGAAGACATAAGAACGATATATAGCCGTAACCTGTCTGACAAACGCAGGGATGCACTGGCCAATAATACGTTTGTCCTGTGCAATGCTTTCAACAGTTTCTATAACAGCCGTATCTTTTTTATCGAACAGACAGCTCAGGAGCAACCTCCTATTTTTCTTATTCAGGCTGTAAATGAACTTGCAAACGGATTCGTTTCAGCATTACAGACCTTGTCTGAAACCATGCGTGAGGAGCTGCTACAGTATTACTACGAATGGACCAACATTACTCCATCAGACTTTATGCACAGCATTGAAAATGTTACCGGTATTACATACGAACATACGGATATAAGCTCTTCATTGCATACTTTAGGTGCATTCCTCTCTCTTCTGGAACGGATGTTCCACAAAATGGGAGAACTTGAATATATCGGTCTTGTGAGAGAAAATATTGTAGTTGGAGAAGAAAGCCCAGTTTCTGTTCAAGAAGAAAAGAAAAAGAAATGGTCTTTCATGTAATTAAAAAACGTCCGAATTATGGAAGCAATGAATATAGAAGAGCGCAAAAGCGCCAAATGGAAATTCTCCATCATATTTGCAGTCACATTACTTATCATTGCCTTATGCGGCAGTATTTCGATTGTGACAGCCCAAAAAGCTATCGCACTTCTTGAAAACAAAAAATCGGAATATGACGAAGTATTCAAGAAACATGCTGAACTCAATTTTCAGATTGAAGAACTGTTCCGTGAATTGAACAGCCTGAAAGGCAAGAAGCGAAACGCAAGTGAGCATAAGCATCTGCAAAATCTGATAACCAAGAAGCGTCAGCTGATGGAAAATGAAATAAGCAGCTTCGAATCCAACGGGCAGAACTATGAAGTATACAAGGTAATGCTTGATCAGATAAAAGAGATACAAGCTACCATGGATAATCTTGACCGAGAAGCTAAAAAAAGAGAATCCAATATTGAACAATTGGAGAAATGTAGGAATAAGTATCAGGAATTAACGAAAGAAAAATTACAGAAGCCATGACAAAAGATGAAAATATATGGGGTAATATACGCTTTGCGATATTGCTGGTGTTTACCGTAGTGCTTATTTTTATCATCCTATGCAAGTATGTGTTTGATGTTCCAATGAAAGAAAGTTCGGAACTCATTAAAGACATCAATCATTCGGAAACCATATTCACCGAGCAAAAGGTACATGCAAAAAAATCCTCGGTAATATGGAACCAAATCGACTCATTGGATTTCAACGCATATCAGGTACAGCGTATGGATGAAATAAAAGGGGAAATATATGGTATTCAGGAAATCTACACCAAAAATGGCATGAATTCGAGATTCATGTTCGGCGCACTGGCTTCCAAGACATTAAGATTCCAGTTTGACATACAGGAAGAACTGAGTGCCCTGAAGCGCAACAATGAACTAATAGAAAAAGATCTGGAAGAATGTAAAGCTAATCTATAAGCAATATGGATAACAAGAGAAAAATTATCATAACCACTCTTGGCATACTTGCCATAGGAGGTATTATCATCATTCTGCTGTTGCCCTCAAAATCCAAACTGAGCAACATAGACTTTTATGTGTTTGACTCCAACGACAACTATCATTACGAGGTAAATGAAAAGTTGGAGTTTATGATAAACGACACAGCTGCCATAAGAGGAAGAAAACTATTGTGGCAGATGGGAAACGGTGATGCGATAAGCGATAAAAGCAAAATGGAATACAGCTACGAGTCTCCGGGGAAATATCTGGTGACACTGAAAATAGATAACAGCTATACAATCAACAAATACATAAAAGTAATATCCGGGACAGAACGTGCAGCCATTGATTCTGTACCACATATATATGGCGTGTCTGAAGGCTATCAGGGAGAAGCACTCGTATTTGCAGCAGAGGGATATGGCATGAATTCCTGGCAGTGGGAATTTGGTGAGAGCGGTACTGTTGATGCATACGACCAGCAGGTAGTCTATACCTATGAAAATCCGGGAGAATATACGGTAAAACTGCAAACCAACACAACACAATATCCTGTAAAACATCACATAACAATCCTTCCACGCTTTGAAAAAGCAGAAGAAATAGTAACAGTGGATTCACTGATGTTGGCACAGAACGACATCCGTAAACATTTGCAGGCCATTGCAGATGCCCGTGTTTCACAACACTCTGTCTATTATGAACACTATAACTATATACGTAACAAGTACTTCTGTATCCCTGCGGACAGGGTTGCAGTCGTAGTAAACGGAGAAAAATACAATGACTTTACCGGTTACTGCCAAGGGATTCATTTCCTTGAAAGCAATCCCAAAAGACGTGTCCGTATTGATGAAGTGCTTATCGACAAGCTTCATTGCGTATCAACTATACAAATAACCCAAAGTTATACAGAAAAATGAAACAGACATATTACAAATCCATAGTCATTTTGCTGCTGACCTGGGCCGGATGCAGTATGCCCGTATATGTATCCGGGCAAGTATCCGCATGGGACAGAACCAGAACAACAGGGAAAAATATATTCAACTATCGGCCGGGTTCAGAGAAAAATCCTGCAGTCAAAAAAGACAGGAGCAACCTGATAGTCTATTCCGACAGGAACGGAAACCAAGCATACGAAGATGCTTACTTCCAGCGTAAAAGAGGAAAACAGGAAATTGGAGTACCATACTATATCATTGACGAGGAAAACGGGAACTACAGTCTTGTCCGCGCCAACCAGGACATTATAGGCAAGCCTAAGGTATTTTACAGTTTTCTGTTGTCCAAGAAAAGGCATTTCAAAGACCCTTCAAAAGTCGAATATGCCGGATGGATACCTACGGACAATATCCTGATGTTTGACCATGCATACATTGATAAAGAAAACAACCAGCCTGTAAAGTTCCGAGTAGGACTGACCCAACCGAACCGCCTGCTCGATATGGGCAAATACTTCAGTGGAGATACTCTGAGTGTATTCGGTGAACCCCTACTGAAAAACAGAATGGAAGGCGGCCTTTTGAGCGGACAAATCGTATATGCCTACAAGTACGACAAAAGCAAACGCTCCGTACTGGTATCAGATTGTCCCACTCTGGACGATGATTCCAGAAAAGTATTCGGATGGATACCTTCTGATCTGATTGCAGAAGTCGGTCAGAACAGATCGTTTCTGCTAAGTGACAGGAATTATTCCGATTCAATTCCCGGACTGACCGATACGCATGATACTCTTCATATACATGAAGCCAGCCTGCAGTCAAAAATACTGTTTGACTGTGCAGGGAATGCGCAACAAGCAAGTCTGTCGGAGTCCGGCCACACGAATATAAACATTCCCGTTTTGGTATGGAACAGACGATGGAATAATCTGATAAATATCAAAGGCGGCAATGTCCATTCTTATGATATCAGACGAATGGAAAAAGAAAACAACTTGGTGAACATTCATTTCCTATATTTCGAGCGTGAGCAGCAACGTGCGAATATGCTATGCAATACCCTGCAAAACATGAAGCTGAAATTATCTCCGGATGTGCAATACAGATTCACAGCTACCTGTATATCCAACAGCGGCAACCGTTATTCTCAAGTCCTGTCCGATTTCTCCCAATGGATTGAATTCATTACGACGGACAGCATCCAAATTTCATCATCACGCGGAAATTCAGGGCTGAACAACGCTTTAAGCAATATCATAAATACCATAAACGGAAATGTCTTTGACAAAAACCTGTTCATCATATTAGGAAGCAATCAAAACCTAAAGATAAATGAAAGCCTGATTACCAGAGCAGGTCAAAAGTCAGCCAGTTTTCTGTTTGTACAGACAAACCGCTCCTATGACACCCCTTATCAGGATTTTGTTCTGCAAGCCAAATCAACACTGGATGAACTGTCACGGCAATATGTGAACCATATAGCCAATTACATCGTGGATGACAAACTGATCAAACCGGAACTGTTCAGGAACCTTGAAACTGACGAGGCAAATATCTTTCTTTTTGACGTACCTTCAAAAAGCCTTTCTGCAGGAGGTATCATATTTCCCAAAGGAAGAGGCATCCTGCACAACACTGCACTGGAACTGGCACTGGACTCCATCAATCTGAATATCCAGATGACAAATGAAACCCTGCTGAAATCCTTGCAATATCATGAGAGCAAACTTGGGGCATTAAGGAGCCGACCGACAACCGACCTAAAAGAAATCGTCAGGAAAGTATATAAAAATGATACCTTACAAATGGAAAGAATGAGCCGCAACAGTGTTTCAGACACCTATTTCGCAAAACTTTCCGTACCGGACTCATCACTTCGCAAATATGAGGAAGGATATGTTTTCAGCGAAAAAGAACTGGAAGACCTATTGCAGAACTATCGTGGATTACTCCCTGAATTTGCAGACAGCATACAAAAAAAGGAATTCAGGGTATTGCGGAGAATATACAGGAAACAAAGAAGCGGTATAAACCGGTCATTCCACCGCAAACTTCTGAAAAGAAATGCTGCAATATCAGACCTGTTTTATTACCGTACAGGGATTCCCGCAGAAGAAGAACTGCTTTATAACCTCAAGATCCGCAAACTGAAACAAAGAAAATGCAAGAAAAATGGTTTCCACTCCACTTATCCGGCTGTAATTGACAAGCTGAAGATACTGGAAGGCATGTATGCAGAACAGGCATTCGAAACCGTATCAATATCGGGAGAAACCTATTACTTCATTCCAAAACATTTATTACCGTAAAAGCATATGGAACAGACCAAAGAACAACTACAAAAAGAGATAATGGAGATTCTCTATACGAAATCCCTTGTCAAACCCATTTGGATAACCTGCTCTGAAGTATACTGGAACATCCAGAATATCAAAGTTACGGAACGCAGCGTACGTGAAGCCTTGGACTGGCTGGTAAAAAATGAGGTAGTCCTATATCAGGGAGACAAATATCAGATAAACAAACGAGAATTTATTGAAATGAGCAAGAGAAAGGCCATGGAGGAAAAGGAAATGAACGAAAATACACGCCCACAGCCTGCGAAAACAGAAATGAATGAAAACAGGACTGAAATAAGGGACACCAGAACGGAGACCACCATAACGGTGCGTAAAAACTATCTGTTCTATGTAATCATAGCACTCATCGCTTTTCTTTTGAGCGGCATACTTATAGGCATACTCTGCTTCAATCATTATGCCCAAAAGGAAAGTATCACCCCACCTATCATAGAGAGGCAGGACAGCCTCTCTATACAGGAAATGAAAATCAGCACGATGGGCTATATCAAGGATGAGTACACAATAAACCGAAACTTCAAGAATCTGACACAGTCACTCAAAGGACAGCAGGAAATCAATCAGGAACTTTTGAATTTAATCCGCTCTCAGCAAGAACAGATAAGTGCCCTTGTAGAATATAACAAATATCAGACCCGAATTATCGAGCAGAACCAACGAGAGAACCATATTTATCTGTGGATTATCGGTATAGCAGTACTGATAGCAAGTTCGCTTCTGATAGCATGGTATGGAAAACGTAACTGACACAATGGAAAAAATTTAATATATCATTCCGTATCTGTGGAGTGTTATTCTGCATATTCAACATTGAATACTGTTAAATAGGGTAAAAACAGACGGTAAAGATTTGTTTTTATCAGACAAATGATTATATTTGCGAATAACAAAGATGATGTTTTATTTTTCTTCTTCTTTTTCCACAAATAAAACAGAAATCGTCTGGAAGAACCGGAGGAAATTTCAAAAGATCGTTTTTGAAGTTTTCTCTTTTTTTGTTTTCTGCCGGAAGACAGACAGGATTCAGAAAAGGGAAACAGAGTCACTCAAATTTATTGTTAAACTTTTAAATTCTATTAATTATGGCATCATTTAGAGCTACATTGGAATTTGCAGGAAAAGAGTATGACGTACTGCACTCTGAGTATGAATTCAGTCGTACAACAGACGCGAAGGGAAAACCATCCTCAAACATCCAGGGAGGACGTGTTTCGGTAGTTATCGAATCAACTGACGACACTGCGACCATCGAAGCCATGCTGAACAGTCAGTTCAAGCAGGTGGAAGGAAAAATCGTGTACAAGAAGATTGAAGAGGATGCTAAGATGAAGGAAATCGAGTTCAAGAACGCCTACATCGTACACTACAAGGAAACTCTTGACGTGAACAACGACGTGCCGATGACTATCGCACTCACATTCTCGGCTGAGCTTATCAATGTGGGCAACGCTGCGCTTGACAACAGATGGCCGAAAAACTGATGAAGAGATCTACCTTACAAGGGAATAAATGATTATTATGCCGCTCCAAGCATCCCGCTTAGGGCGGCATAATTTATTTTCCAAATAAAAATGCCATTAAAAATATTTCTGCTGTTAGCTTATCAATCAGAAAATATTGAAAATCAAAACGGTTATTTCACTTTCTTCATATCAAAAACGGCTTATAAAATTTGGTTTTGTTTTTTCATTCACGTATATTTGCGATTAGCAAGAATGATGCTTTGTTTTTTCCCTTTTCTTCCATAAATAAAACAGAAATCGTCGGGAAGAACCAGAGGAAATTTCAAAAAATCAGGCTTTGAGGTCTCTTTTTCCTGTTTTTATGCCCTGACATAATTCAGAAATAGGAGCTTCAATTGTTATCAAACTTTTAACAGACTATTGCCATGCTGGAAGAAAAGAAAATATCAATCAGCATAGATGGAAATCCGCAGCACTCTTTTCTGCAGGTAATGCTGAAACAGGTAATCAATGACCATCACTATTTCGAGATAAGTTTTGATATAGAGGTGGGCGAAGCCTATGCAACGCATTCACTGGAAAAGGCAAAGAACTGGCTTGGAAAAAAAGTCGTCATACTGATGGGCGAAAATACATTTGTGGGAATAGCCACACATGTTTCACTACACAGAGCAGCCGGAAATCACGGTTGCCTGCTCCTGACGGGATACTCAAATACTTTCCTTCTGGAGTCAGAACCGACATGCGCTTCGTGGCTGGACAAGACTTTGGCCAACATCGTCAACGAAGTTTGTGAAAAAGCCGGGGTAACAGCCCTTGTTTCTCCCGAATACACAGAAAAGATAGCATACGAATGCCAATACAGGGAAAGCAATTTTGACTTTATCCGCAGGCTGGCCAGACAGTATCACGAATGGCTATATTATGACGGAAAGCAGCTGGTATTTGGCAAACCTGCTGCTGCAAGCGGCATACCTCTGATGTACGGAAGAAACCTGCAAAGCCTTGACATATCCATCCAAGCCATCGCCCGTCCGCTGGCAGGTCAATCCTACCACTCTGAAGACGGACAAAAGTTTGAATCAACATCACCAGACACACCAAGAGGCCTTGGCAGTTTGGGACATTCAGCATTTCAGGCTTCCTTAGGACTGTTCAAGTCACCGGCAAACCAATATGCAGAACCCCGTATATCCAACAAAGTAGAACTTGACAACTATTTCCAGAAGAAACAACAGAGCGATACTGCGGCCTCACACTATGTTAGCTGCGAAAGCGATTGCTATAGCCTGACAGTAGGCAGTGTGGTTGATATACAAACAGCCATACAAGGTGAGGATTTCAGTTTTACAGAACAGATGCTCGACTCGTATATCATTACGGAGATAACCCATATAATAGGTTCCGGCAACAGCTATTACAATACATTTACGGCACTGAGCGCAACAATACCTAACCTGCCAGCTCCAGATGTACCATTGCCTGTAGCACAGACGCAACAGGCGGTAGTGGTAAGCAACGATGACCCAAAGAAGCAGGGACGCGTTCAGGTAAAGATGAACTGGCAGTCGGGAGATATGAAAACCTCATGGATACGTGTCATGACACCGGATGCAGGAATGAGCGACAAAGTATCTACCAACAGGGGATTTGTCTTCATCCCCGAAAAAGACGACATCGTGCTGGTAGGCTTCCGGCATGACGACCCGAACCGCCCATTCGTAATGGGCAGCCTGTTCAACGGAAATACCGGTGCAGGCGGTGACAGCGGCAACAAGAAAAAGAGCCTGACTACCCGGAGCGGATGTACCATAACGATTGATGATGACAAAGGAAGCATCACCATTGCTGATCCCAGTGGAAGTACCGTCATGCTGAACGGTGACAAGACAATCACCATAGATGCCAAGGACAAGATAAGCATCCATTCCAAAGAGATAGAAATGCTTGCCGACGAAAAAATCAGAATCGAAGCTGACTCTGAAGTTGAAGTGCTTGGAAAAACTTCTACTTTCGAAGGTACATCCGAAGCAAAAATAAAGAGCAGCGCCTCCATCAAGGAAGAGGCTGCCACAATAGACATAAAAGCATCTGCCTCACTGAAAGCAACAGGTGCTACCGTGGATGTGGACGGCTCTACGATGACAAACATAAAAGGCGCTTTATTAAATCTTAATCCATGATAAATAACGAGCATAATCCGATAGCCATAAGAATCAACTGCATACAGGACTTATGGATTGAGCATCGAGAGAAAACTCCCGATGCAAAGATTTATTGCCTCGCCTGTGAACCTGCTGATTTTCAGATTGTGGAAGGATTTATAAGACTGGAAGCATCCGAATATGGCCGCACTCCGGACATAATCGTAGGTTTCAAGACAGATTACAATGATACAACAGACTTTTACAGGTTTCTGATAAAAGAATGGATAACCTCTTTTTCTGCCGATGCGGAAAAGAACCCAGACTGGAAGTGGAAGGATTTTTCCACCTTCAAGTCAGAATCGGAATCAGCAGATTCCATGACAGCCAAAGGATTGAGAGACCTGTATATCTGTCTGGTAACAAGTTTCAAGGAATTTGTCGGAAACGACAATCTGCTGGGCATAACTTATTTCATATCCCGTATCAACGATGTGGAATCACTGAATGAAGCAATAAAGAACATTGCCGAACAGCTTCCTGAAGGTGTGGCAATCATTCTGATTGATTATAAAAAGAGGGAGGTTTATGAAAGTCTGCACGAGGAATTGAAAGACAAATTCTGCATGATTGACATTCCGGATCAGAATATGACCGGTGCATATAAAGAGATTGCGACACAAGGCAACCCGCAAGACCCACACGTGAAATATCGCAAATGCCTGTTCGAATTAGGAGAAGCTGCATCGAAAGGAAAAAAGGACGAAGCCAAAAGGCTCGGAAATGAACTGATAAAGCTAAGCCGTGAAATCGGCGGAACGGCACTCATGGCTTCAGCCTACCTCATATTTGGCGGTTTCATGATTAAATTTCACCGTGAATCCGGGTTCTGTCATGACTTGTTTGACAGAGGAATTGCCCTTGTACTCCCCAAATATCATGAGGAGAGGGACTGCGCACAAATCCTGCTGCAACTCTACAACTATAAAGGTACAGTGGACAGCTATAATAAGGATGTAAGCAGTGCCATCAAACAGTTTATGACCGCCGTAAGAATAGCCAAGGAACTTGATATGAAGACAGAGGTTGTAAACGAATACAACTATGCACTGCTGATGGCACTGAAAAAAGACAGGCTTACGTACGAACCGATCCTAAACGAGGCTTTTGAGTACGGTTACTCATTCACTGACGAAGAATTGAGAATCATCAATCTTTCATTTATCGCCTCTACCTATCTTGACAAGACATACAGTATCGATTCATCCAAAAGAGACGAAATCGAGAAACGTATGGCGAATTTATACGGCGAGGACTGGCAGCTATCTACCAAAGAACTGGCAGCCAAACTCAATGCGGAATATTCTATAAACTCAAAATAACGAAATTATGCTCTTAGCGGACAGTCATAACACCATGGTGATCGGGGTTGACGTACATGTGACGACAGCTCCCCCATTCAATCCCATCCATCCCTACGTCGGGATGGTGATAGACCCCGCTGACTACATACCATTCCTGGGTACGAACGTAAGCGTGAACGGACTGAAACGAGGCGTATCCGATACGGGCGGGATGATCATCCCCCTGATGCACATACCGCTTGCAGGCCCGTTTGCCATGGCATCCATGATCGGGAATGAGAGCATGAACTTCTTCGCCTCACAGAACACGTTCTGCGACGGCAGCCGCATGAGTCCGAAGGGATACATGGTGATGACCTGCAACGACGTGGGCATACCCCTGTCGGCAGCCATAGGAAAGAACAAGGCGGGAAAGACAAGCCTCATACCAAGCCTGTTCGCACCTACCTCCTTCTCCCTCCCGGTACCGACCGGAAAGCCCGTCATGGTGGGCGGTCCCTATGTACCCGACTGGGGAGGAATGCTGGCCGGGCTTGCGTCAAGCATCGGATTCAGCTCACTGATAAAACTCGGAAGCAAGGGAGTCGGAAAGGCACTCAAGGCATTCAACCACAAGGTGCTCAAGAACACGAAGATACAGGAACTGTTCCCCTCGACAAAGAAGCTGAGCGCATACCTGTGCAAGAACGGTTTCGAGCCGGTGAACCTTGTAAACGGAGCCGTGGTTTACGAAGGCACGGACTTCGGGTTCCCCTCTCCTTTGCCTTTGGAATGGACAAGGGCGTGGTATTCCGACTCGGATTACGAGGGATGGCTCGGACACGGGACACACTGCCGGTACGACCGCACGGTGGAGAGCTTCGAGGACGAAGGCGTGACGATGCTGCGCATGGAGGACGGACGTGCCGTGCCGTTCCCGGCGATAGCACCGGGCGGAGAATTCTACATGCGCTCCGAACGCACCACGCTGCGCCGCACGGACAAGGGCTATGAGGCATACAGCCACGACACCCTGCTCACTTACCGGTTCGACATGAGGGACGGCAGGGCATGGAGGCTGACACACATAGAGAATCCGGACGGCCTCCGGGTACGGCTGCACTTTGCAGACGGAAAATTGACCGGACTGACCGACCCTGCTGGACGCAGGGTACAGGCCACCACGGACGGAAAGGGACGGATAACGGAACTCTCGTTCGTGACGGAAAAAGGAAACGAGACCCTGGTGTCGTACACCTACGACAAAGAGGGAAACATGACCGGCATCACCGACGCCCTGGGAAAGGCCACAAGGATGACGTACTCCGGACACCTGATGACGGAGAAGACCGACCGCAACGGCGACACCTACTATTGGGAATACGACGGAAAGGGACGCTGCGTGCATACCTACGGCAGGGACGGAATGATGGAGGGACGCATAGAGTACCATCCCGAAAAGGGCTACAACCTGGTGACCGACTCCACGGGTGGGACAACCACCTACCGCTACACACCAGAACAGCTCATAACGGCGGAGATAGACCCGCTGGGCAACGAGACACGCCACAGCTACACGGACTACATGGAGCCGTACCGCACCACAGACCCCGAGGGCGGAGTGACGGGCTACAGCTATGACGGGGAGGGAAAGCTCACCGGCATCACCTATCCCGACGGCAGCGGGGAAATGTTCGTCCATGACGAGAAAGGACGGCTCATCATCCACATAGACCGCGAGGGGAACAAGACGGTGCGCCTGTACGACAGGGAACGCCCGCACCTCGTGACCGGATTCATAGACGCTGCGGGAGAAGTGACCGAACTGGCCTACGACGCACACGGACTGCCCGTGACGGTAAGCAAGGGGAAGCGCCGGAGCGAACTCTCGTACGACAGGGACATGAACCTCGAGGCGTAGCACGAGGACGGCAGGAAACTCGGAGGATGGAAGCACGACGCAAGGGGAAGGATGACGGAACGCACCTCCCCCGGATACCGCACGGAGTTCTACCACTACGACGCGCTGGACCGTCTGCGCCGTATAGACGCCCGGGACGGGAACGTCATACACCTGGACTACGACAGCTACGACAGCATCACCGAGGCACGTGACGCAAGAAGGCATGTGCGCATGGGCTACAACTCGGTGGGCAGCATGACGTGGCGAGAGGAAGCCGGACACAGGGTGAGCTTCAACTATGACGGAATGGACCGGCTGATAGAGGTGGTAAACGAGGCAGGCGCAGGATACCTGTTCGGACGCGACCTTGCGGGAAACATCACGTCGGAAAGGGACTACGGAGGCATAGGGCGTACATACCACAGGGACGGATGCGGACGGGTGACACGCATAGACCGCCCCGGAGGACGCTCCACGACCTATACATACGACGCCATGGGACGTGTGACGACAGCCGCGTACCATGACGGCACAAGGGAGGAATACGGATACGACAGAAACGGACTGATGGTATCGGCCGACAACACGGAGGCACGCATAAGGCTGGAGCGCGACCCGATGGGACGTGTGGTATGCGAGAAGGCGGGTCTCCCGGGAGGCGACACCTTCACGCAGGTGATGTCCGTGGAATCGGAATACAGCATATACGGCGAGCGCACCCGCGTGAAAAGCTCGCTCGGAGCGGACATGCGGCTGTCCTACGACATTCCGGGACTTATCGGAGGAATAAAGGCCGAAGTGGAAAGGCCTGAACCGGACAAGGCATCCGCAAAGAAAGGGAACACAGGGAAAAAGGACATACAGTCCTGGGAAAGCGGCATCCTGCGGGACGATGCGGGACGCGAGACGGAACGCTTCGCCACGGGAGGGATAAGGATCACCACGGACTATGACGACATGGGGCTCGTACGCTCCCGCCACGTGCATTCGGGCGAAAGGCATACGGGATGGAGAAGCTACAGGTGGGACGTGGGCGCAAGGCTGATGTCGATGCGCTGCAACCTCTCTCCCGAACCGGTCATCTTCGACTACGACGGAATGTGCAACCTCGTGAGGGCGGACTACTCCATGCACGAGAGCATATTCCGCACACCCGACAAGGTGGGAAACCTGTACCGCAGCGAAAGCGGAAGGGACAGGACGTATGACGGCGGCGGACGGCTGACAAGCGACGGGGAGTTCCACTACCGCTACGACTGCGAGGGGAATCTCGTACACAGAAGCCGCAGGAACCTGTCGGATATGAACAGCGGCAGTACAGGCCGCATCAGGAAGGGGCTGTTCGGACTGTTCTCTTCTTCGGAAAACGGAGAAGGCAGCAGTGCCGGAAGCAAGGACACCCCGTTTGCGGACTGGCAGCCGGGAGACACCTGTTACAAGTGGCTGGCAAACGGTATGCTTGCCGGGGTGAAGACACCGGACGGAAGGACCGTCTCCTTCGAATATGACGCGCTCGGACGACGGGTGTCTAAGACCGTGGACGGAACCGTCCGGCGGTTCGGATGGGACGGAAACGTGGTGCTGCACGAATGGGACATTGAGGAAGCCGGCAGACCGAAACTCATCACAGACGAAAGCGGACGCGAGGAATACGGAGGCACGGAAAAGCCGGAGAACCTCGTGACATGGGTATATGACGGAACCTCGTTCACGCCGGTGGCAAAAATCACTGGCGGGGAACGCTATACGATAGTGCATGACTATCTGGGTACACCTACGCAGGCATACGACAGCAGGGGAAACCTTGTATGGGAGATGCTGCTGGACGTGTACGGAGAGGTGAAGGAATGCCACGGAGACCGCACGCTTGTACCGTTCCGCTATCAGGGACAGTACGAGGATAGTGAAACTTGTCTATATTACAATAGGTTCAGGTATTATGCCCCGAGGCAAGGTAATTACATCTCGCAAGATCCCATTAGGCTTGCTGGAAATAATCCAACACTATATGGATATGTTTTAGATGTAAATACTGAACTTGATACAATAGGATTATTTGTTAGTATTAACTTTTTCAGTGAATTAAAGCCCTCTGGAATGGGACATCATCCAATACCAAGAGGACATGCGAATCAACATGGATTACCCAAACTTGGAACACCGCATAATAGTCCATCATGGTATCCCAATGATACTAAAGATTCAAATATTCTTCATTACAATATGCATAAAGCTTTAGATGAGAACGGGGTTCCTTTTAGTGGTAAGTTTAATGGCACTCAGGCTGAATTGATACAAAAAATAAAAAATACATATAGTACGTTTACGCAAAAAGGCTATGTAAAGATTCAAAGCACTGGTGAAATAATCGCTGAAAATGTAACAGTTGCCGAAGCTGTAGATATACAATTAGAATGGAATAACAAAATGACAACTTGTAAATAAACTAAATATGCTGTTATGATACATAAGACTAAAATATCACTAAATTTAACAGGTATTGTTTTATTCGACCCTGTAGTACTAAATGAATTTGTTCTTTCAAATAACATTAAAAATGATAATTTAATTGATTTTTTCATAAAGAATCCTCATGTTGGAAACGATGCAATTAACAAGGGAGTTTTATTACCTATCTATTCCATTGAAACTTGGGATTATACTATAATAATTAAAACAGAAAGCTATAATGTGGTGAATCCTGATTGGATTCTTTTTAAAATAAATTTAAAATTCCCATTAACAGTAAAAAGTGGTAGTGTTATTATTAGTGATATTTATTCGGTATTAAACTGGAAGCCAGATTATTATTTAAATTTCCCTCCTAAAGAAGATAGAGTTGGTGTAGACGATAATTTTAATATACCAGCAGGATATTATGCCGTTCAAATAAAAGGATTTCGCGATATTAAAAACATCAATATTAATGAAAGAGAATGTGGCTATGAATTCTATTTTAAAAAAGTAGACAAATTACCTGTATTGGAAAATACAAATATTGATGATTTTAATTTTAGAGTAGATGGTGTCAGTGAAGGCTCTTATTAAATAAAAACTTATGCAACTTGCCGTCACACACTTACAACAGTCACCAGTGTGGATGCGCTGCACGAGTGGGGACTGCGAGTGGGACTGCAAGGAGGATGAATGATCAAAACTTGTAACAGATGACATAGAACGAGAAATCTATGACCGTGACATGACATTTACAAATGTCATCACATGGGTGTATGACGGACAGAGCTTTCCTCCGTAACCAAGGTTACGGAACAGGAACGGTATACGATTGTCCATAACTTCTAGGTACGCCTACGCAGGCATACGACAGCAGGGGAAACCTTGTATGGGAGATGATGCTGGACGTGTACGGAGAGGTGAAGGAATGCCACGGAGACCGAACGCTCGTGCCGTTCAGGTATCAGGGGCAGTATGAGGATATTGAAACAGGACTATATTACAATCGTTTCAGGTACTACTCACCGCAGATGGGTATGTACATTTCTTCTGATCCCATTGGACTGGCGGGGAATAATCCGACTCTCTATGGATATGTACAAGATGTGAATGCATGGATTGATGTTTGGGGATTGGATTGTTGGAAAAATGCTCGCGAAAAGTTTTGGAAAAATGAGGCACGCGTAAATCCAACATCTTATTCCGAGAGAAATCTTGCTCGAATGAGGAATGGGAATGCTCCACAGTTTACAGCCATAGTTAGCAATCGAAAAACAGGGCGAGTAGAAACAAGAACTTATACTCTTGAGCTACATCATAGAGATATACCTCAAAGAATAGGAGGTGAAGGAGTACATGATTCTACTAATTTAGACATTGTGACACCATGGCAACATGAAGATGTAGATTCATATCGACATGTTGGTTACGACTTAATTAGAATTGTACAATGGATTGATGTATATTAAAAATAATTTAATTTTAAGAATATGAGCAACGAAATAAGAGTCAAAAACTTGATTAGGTCTGATATGTATCAGGACTTTTTAAATACATTCGCATCAGAAAACGCCTTAATTATTTGCAGAGATTATCCAAACGAATTTGCCATACTTGATGCAAAAAAAATGGATATAGCCAAAATAAGTATTGACGAAATAATAAGTGTTTTAATTAATGAAAGGTTGCGTATCTCTAAATTTATCAAGCTTAAACTGCAGTTAAGTGAAAAAATCACGAGAGAAGAGAATAAACAGAATCCAAGTTTGCAAGATCATGGATATGGTGAGAATTTTGTATTATTGTATTGTTTGGAATATATCTTATTAGGTAAAGGAGACGAATCGTTACTTTCATATCTAAATAAAGTTCGTATTCCCAAGATAAATAAATACATAAAATGTTTGCATCAAATATATAATCAATTAGATTAATATATCTTTGCGTCAGAGTTCCTATATGTAACTCCCATTACTTATTGAACGATAATTCTTATTTGATATATTATGATAAATATGAACGAACGGTTTACATGGCTACCATTTTATAAAGAAGTATCCGACTGGCTGCTCAAAAAACGAAACAACCAGTCGGAGTTGATATCTATCCTAAAAAAGATTGGTATTACCGGCTTTAGAGATGGTACAGAGAAGGGCAAACCAATAGAACTGAACGAAATAGACCCGTTCACATTCTTATCGTATCTCAACAAGTTTCACTCCAACGAAAGAAGAGTTGAAATATTGCAGGATTTAAGGACAGAATTGGAGTTCGAATGTCAGGAGCCAACGGATGTAACAGGACTTCCAAGAATACATCCAATGAAAGTACATCTATTCCCATGGAAGACAACCAGGGGTAAAGATGATATAACAGCACTGTGGAACTTATTCAGACAAGCAAAAGAAGGGAAAATAGAAGAACAACTATTTCAAACCGTATTGGATATAAAAAGTATAGGAAAAGGCAAACTCAGCATTGTATTGTTTTATGCCAATCCTGAGAAGTTCGTTCCTTTGGACTCCAATACATCATCATATCTGCGTAAAAAGAAGTTGAGCTACACCTATGACAGCTTTGCTGCTTATGAGAAACTGTCAGAAGAAGCAATCCGGACTCTTGGGAAAAAGCCCTGGGAGATTTCATGTGATGCCTATGACTTCATCCCTGAAAATGAAACTTCAACTACCATTGGTAGTATCAGAACATTATTTGAAAAACTTGAAGGCGAATTGGAGGACGGCATGGATTACCATATCTTTTACAGAGGACAATCGGACAAAAAATATGGGTTACTCCCCTCAATCTATCGGGAAGAAGCATTAATCCAGAATGAGGACAAGATATTCAGAGATATTATCGCACAATGTCCTACCGATTTCAAGGGAAGTACATCAGCCTTTGAGAAATTGGTAAAGATGCAGCATTACTCTTTACCGACACGTCTGCTGGACATTACAACCAATCCTTTGGTTGCCATGTATTTTGCTTGCGATAATGATGAAGTTGACGGCAAGCTGTTCCGTTTTGAAGTCAAAACATCAGACATCAAATACTTTGACAGCGATGCAGTCAGCGTGGTATCCAATATCGCAAAACGCCCAATAGACTTCAGTATTGAGAAACTTCGGGATTTAGACCGTGAAGAATTTAACGATCAAACAGATATAGCTTACCTGCTACATGAGATCAAGTACGAGAAGCCTCATTTTCAGAATATAATTGACTCAAAAGACATAGAAAGAGTCTTTTGTGTGAAACCGATGTTCGACAACCCGCGTATCATCCGGCAATCGGGAGCTTTCTTCCTTTATGGAATAGACGGTGACAAAAGCAAGCCAGCAATACTCAACTTCGACTATAAAACGTATATCATCAGCAAAACACAAAAGAAGAAAATCAGGAAGCAGCTTGAAGCTCTCGGTATTGATAAATCCACATTGTTCCCCGAAGTGGAGCATGTGGCCGAACACATAAAGGAGAAATACCATATCACCAAATGAGGTCTGGAAATATGAATAGTATGGTTTCAAAATCGGATTTTACGGGTTACATGCGTATTATTCAATAAATTAGTTGTATATTTGCCCAATAATTGAATTAAGATAAAATGAAAACTTCTATACAGATTACCAAAATAAAAGCAGTATTACTCTATATCATGCAGAGTTTCCCCCAAGGAGTGGACTATATAAAGTTATTCAAGATACTTTATTTTGCCCAGCAGGATTATCTTGTCAAATATGGAAAGGTACTTGTAGAGGACTCATTCAGGGCATTGAAGCATGGCCCTGTACCAACCTATACCTATAAGGCACTGCAAATAGCAGAGGGAAAGCCATTGGAAGGAAATTTTGAAGAATTTCTCACCGGTATAGAAGTACGAGACAAGAAGGTTTATACTTCTGCAAAACCTGATATGGACTACATCTCAGGTGCTGACAAGCGTTGTCTTGATGCTGCTATCGAAAAATATAAGGATACAGACCCTTATGACCTGTCAGATCTGTCACACGACTCGGCATGGGAAGAAGCAATGACCCGCATTCAGGATGATCCCCAAAAGAATTTCATTACCATCATAGATATAGCAAGAGCCGGAAAAGCAACCAAGGAAATGGTAGATTACATCCGAGAAAAACAAATTGTCAGAAACGCTTTATCCTAAAATCAGATGGACGACAAAAACGGTGCGCTTGAAAAGCTGAAGGCTGCAATGGACGAAGCAGAACGAGTAGATATGTCATCAGTGAAGATTGGTGACATTATTTATGTTCCTCTGGATGAAGAGGACGGACTGATATTGAAAAACGGATATGATGACCGTAAGAAATATATTGTCATTATCGGATTCACGCCGGAAGGAGTGGCCATCGGTGCCTTACTCATAAATTCGGAGATAGATTCTTCCAAGAAAAGGTCTGAGGAACTGCTAAACAGCCAATATCCCTTATTGGTACGCAACTATCGAAGCATTCTGGACTATGACAGCTGGCTGGACTGTTCGGATATATTCGAACTTTCAAAACTAAAAATCACAGAAAAGGACGGAAAACTGAAAGGCTGTCTAACTCCCGAAGACAGAGAAAGAGTGATGGAGTTTCTGAAAGAGACAGAAGTATTTGACAATGCTACCAAGAAGCGTTACGGAATTATATAAGCCAGTATTTTTCTGATGTAAGATTGATTGAGAAATAACAGAATCCAAAGAAGAAGAAGTAAAAAGGAACACATCTAAATCAAGGCGGATATATCGTTATATTTCCCGGTGGAAAACTTTTTTTTCAAAAAAAGCTGGAGAAATATTTGGATATATGATTTTATTTCCCTATAATTGCAATTGACAAAGATGATGTTTTATTTTTCTTCTTCTTTTTCCACAAATAAAACAGAAATCGTCTGGAAGAACCGGAGGAAATTTCAAAAGATCGTTTTTGAAGTTTTCTCTTTTTTTGTTTTCTGCCGGAAGACAGACAGGATTCAGAAAAGGGAAACAGAGTCACTCAAATTTATTGTTAAACTTTTAAATTCTATTAATTATGGCATCATTTAGAGCTACATTGGAATTTGCAGGAAAAGAGTATGACGTACTGCACTCTGAGTATGAATTCAGTCGTACAACAGACGCGAAGGGAAAACCATCCTCAAACATCCAGGGAGGACGTGTTTCGGTAGTTATCGAATCAACTGACGACACTGCGACCATCGAAGCCATGCTGAACAGTCAGTTCAAGCAGGTGGAAGGAAAAATCGTGTACAAGAAGATTGAAGAGGATGCTAAGATGAAGGAAATCGAGTTCAAGAACGCCTACATCGTACACTACAAGGAAACTCTTGACGTGAACAACGACGTGCCGATGACTATCGCACTCACATTCTCGGCTGAGCTTATCAATGTGGGCAACGCTGCGCTTGACAACAGATGGCCGAAAAACTAAACGCTCCGGGGCAACGCCCCTAAGCGGAATGTAAGATATTGCCGCTTGAAGGGCTCAATCCGTCAAGCGGCAATTTTATTTATTCACCTTAAAAAATCATTGCCGTTATGCTTGAGCAGAAGATGACAACCGTCAACATTGATGATGTTCCTCTTCCTTCCTTTTTTCAGGTTGTGTTGAAACAATGCATCAATGACCATCATTATTTTGAAGTTCACATGGATATAGAGTCCGGTGAACTCTACAAGACTCATACGCTTGACAACAGCATGAACTGGATAGGCAAGCAAGCGGAAATCCTTTTGGGCGGCAACAGCTTCAAAGGGATAGTGACACATGTGGGACTGCACCGCTCGAAAGGCAATCACGGCTATCTGCTTATCCAGGGGTATTCATTGACCTTCCTTCTTGAAACAGAACTAAACTGTGCTTCGTGGACCAATACCACGCTATTCAGCATAGTAAAGGAAATATGCGACAGGGCCGGTGTGCCTTGCGCCATCAAGCCAGAATATACAGCTGACATCGAATACGAATGCCAGTATATGGAAAGTGACTTCGACTTTATCCGCAGGCTGGCCAGACAATATCACGAATGGCTGTACTATGACGGGAAACAACTTGTATTCGGCAAGCCTGACAAACTGCCATCAGCCATACCGCTAAGCTACGGACGCGAAATATCCGACCTGAACATAGGAATCCAGACGCTTGCCCGCCCGGTAGAAGGAAACTCATACGACACCGCCAATGGCAAATTCAGCAAAGGTGCCGCTTCCAATGTTCCAACCGGAATGAACATGCTGGGGCAAACGGCCTTTGACGCCTCTGTCAAACTTTTCAAATCGAAAGCATTCCAACATACGGAAATCAGGGTTGCCAACGACAGTCAGGCAGAAAACCATTTCCAAAAGAAACAGCAGAGCGATGCCTCGCCTTCACACTATATATCCTGTGAAACGGACTGCAACCGGATAACACTCGGCAGCGTAGTGGAAATACAAACCGCAATACAGAATTTCCAATTTGATTTTATTGAAAAGACTTTAGGTGAATATTTCATCACTGAAATTACCCATGTAGCCGGAACCGGAGAAAGCTATAACAACAACTTTACCGCACTCTACTCGCAGACAACAAGCCTTCCGGCTCCGGAAGTTCCCCTACCCGTGGCACAGACACAGCAGGCGGTAGTGGTAAGCAATGATGACCCAAAGAAGCAGGGACGCGTTCAGGTAAAAATGAACTGGCAGTCGGGAGACATGAAAACCTCATGGATACGTGTCATGACTCCTGATGCCGGAATAAGCAATAAAGTATCAACTAACAGAGGTTTTGTCTTCATCCCGGAAAAGGACGACATCGTACTGGTAGGATTCCGGTATGACGACCCGAGACGTCCGTTCGTAATGGGCAGCCTGTTCAACGGAAAGACATGCACAGGCGGTGACAGCGGCAACAAGAAAAAGAGCCTTACCACACGGAGCGGATGTACCCTCACCATAGATGACGACGAAGGCAGCATCACCATGACGGACCAGGCCGGCAACAGCTATGCTGCTGACGGAAAAGGAAACATCAAGATTTCCGCATCCAAATCCATCATGCTGTGCGTAGGCAAAACCAGCATTGAACTGGACAGCGAGGGAAACATCAAATCCTCCGCAGAAACCAAGATTACGGAAACAGCCACCAACGAAATCACGCAGACTGCAAAAACAATAAACAGCAGTGCAGAAGAAGCATATAACATAAGCGGAAGCGACGTAACCGCCACGGGAAGCAATACAGCAACCCTTTCGGGCACCACAAAGGCAACCGTGGACTCCAGCGGAACAACCGCCATAGCAGGTACAATCGTAAAACTGAACTGACCTATGAGCAATGCCATACAACAAATAGCGGACAATATGCTCCACCTTTGGGAGAGTGCCGTGGCACAACCGGTAAAGATGATACGCATTGTCATCAATCCGGGTGACGAGACCATGCTCAAGGCCTTCTATGACTACATGCTGGCCATCGACAGCGAAGAAGAAGACATGGTCTTCGTCATCGCTCTTCCATTTACATCCGCAATGGAGTTCAGCAAAGATGTACTGCAATATATCAGCAAACAAATAGAGTACTGGAACAACGCGAAGAAGCCTGAAGACATCATTTTTGAGAAGGTGGAATGGCAGGCAGATGACAGCACCATAAATAGCAGCAATGCAGCCCAGACAGTAGTGGAAAATCTCAACCGGCTGACCCGTGAACTTATCAGCGGTACAGACATGAAATGCAGCTTCGTTTTCGATATGGAAGGCACTGCGGACTATGAAGGATGCCGGCAGTGGTTCAATCAGGCACTCTCCCAACAGTTCGACAAACAGATGGTATGGGGAACCGGTGATATCATCGGCCAAGAACAGTTCGGCAAACTCATGACGACCTACCAGAAAGAAACAGTCTCCATCTATCCCCCGATAGACATGGACGGAGCAACCGAACAACTGGCAGAACAGGCGGCCAACGAAGACCGGAGCGACCCTGCCGCCTCCGACTTCAGGCTGGCACTGACCAGACTCATGAACAGCGTAAAGAAAGGAGATACCACCCAAACCGACCTGTACGCACGCAAATGCCTCGATATGACACTTGCCAATGTAAAAAAAGATCTGAACTGGCTGAGTCAGTTCGTAACAGTATATACCATTCTATATACAGACCGTATCAACCATAAGGATCTTGACATGGCTCTGTACTTTGCCAACAAAGCAGTAGAAGCGGCACAGCTGGGAGAAGGGAAACTTGACCCCTCTCTATCGGGCCGCCTTCTCGGCAGCTCTCTTGTAGGAAAAGCATCCATACAAGTACGGAAATCCGACTGGAACGATGCAGCAGAGACCTACCGGATGGGCGCAGACGCCTACGCAAACTGCAAGGATTACCTCATGCAGGCAGAAACACTGAGAATGTGCGGGTGGTGCTGGGAGAAAGCATACGATACAGAAAGAGCCACGGAGTGCTACATCGAGGGATTCCGACTAGCAGACAAATTGTCGTCAGACCTGATAAGGCATTCGTCTTACCCTCTGCTGCTGCTCAAACTGCTGGAAAGCCGGAAACGCCAGTCAGCGGTCAGCAATGAAGAAATCAACTCGGTACTGAGCCGTGCCATAGGCAAGGACTGGGAAGACTTTCTGTATGAATACAAACGAAATTTAGGGAAATATCATGGAATGGATCAACAAAATATGGACAACCCTCCAACAACTGTTCAGTGAAGGGCCGGGATATATCAAGGAAAACCCGAAGTCGGGCTACCTTGTGGTCATCCTGATTCTGCTGGTATGGCTGACAGGGCTGATACTGGACTGGAAATGGACCTATGCCCGTCCCGGAAGCTGGGGAGGAAACTTCTGGCTTGACCTGCTGGGGCCAAACGGATTCCGTTTCTGGTTCGGAGTCATCGTAGTATTGGCCATACTATTGTCGGCCTATCTGTTTTTCAAAACTTGAACCCACTCTAAAAACAACTATAAACTATGTCATCAGGAACAGGATATTTCGACCAGGTAAGCGCACAGCTTGAAGCCACCGTAGGGGCACAGATGTCGGGTGTGGTTTCGGGAGTTCCCGCCAATGCAGAGGCGGGCGTATCCCCGTCCGTCAACGCGCTTGATACCGGACTGAAGGCAGCTACAGCCTTAGGCAGTCTGGCAGACAACGTGAGCGAGGCAGCCGTACTCCCCGTGCTCGGGGCACTGGGTATGAAAGGACAGGCCTGCCTGCCCATCTCCAAACAGCTCGACCCTGTAATCGGAGTGGACATCCACCTGGTGAACATACCACCGGCCACAAGCGTGCCAATGCCTCACCCATATGTAGGGACACTGCTCTGTCCGCAGGACTTCATGACGGCGGCGGTAGCCTCGTATGTCCCCCCTCCACCCACTGCGGAAGAAACCGGGGATGCGGACTCGGCCAAACTCGCAGAGATAGGACACACGGCACTGACCATGGCTGTGGGCATGATGGGAGCCACCGTGAAAATCGGCGGATTCATTCCACGTGCCGTGGCTTCCACCCCCACACGCAGCATACCGCATGTGCCGATGGGAGCCGGATTTGCGGCAAACTCAATACCCATACCAAAAAACAACGGACATGCCTTCATGGGAAGCCTGACCGTGCTTGCCGACGGGCTGCCGCTCTCTGGAGGAGGAGCGCACATGCATCTGGACTGCAACGACCTGGGCATGTCGAGCGTACACAAGGTTCCGGGACTGTTCCTGCCGACAGGGGTAATCAACCCGATTCCTCCGGCCAGACAGATTCTGACCAGCCCCGTACCCGTGCCGCTTAACCCGATGGCTGCCCTCTCACGCAAGTGCATGGGGGCTTTCGGAAGACTGTACAAGAAAAAGACCAAGAAGCTGGCAGACAAACTGCATGGAGCCGTAAACAAAAAGATAAAGAGCGACAAGCTGAAGGACATGTTGCACAAGACCATCTGTACCGTAACCGGACACCCGGTGGACGTGGCAAGCGGTACATTCTTCACAGACGAGGAAGATTTCTGGATAGACGGTCCGATCCCTCTCTCCTGGGAACGTACCTGGTACAGCCGGAGCGATTACCAAGGGCCGCTGGGTAATGGATGGCATCATGCATATGACATGGGTATCGTAGTGGAAGACGGTATCCTCACCTTACGAATGTCCGACGGAATACCCGTAGCCTTCCCGCTACCGACTGAGAAGAAGCCCTCGTTCATCCGCGCAGAACGCAAAGAAGCCAGAAAAGAAAAGGATGGCTACTGCATCTGGGACATGGACGAAGACCTGTACTACCGATTCACACAGAAGGAATACAACTCCGTACATCTGCTGGAGAGCGTGTCGGACGCGAACGGGTTCGCCATACGGTTCGGATACAATGGCAAGGGATACCTGAAGGAGATAACCGACAGCGCGGGAAGAAAGCTTACCGTGGAATGCGACAAGCGTAACGGACACATTCTGGAAATAAAAGGCCCTCATCCCGAGAACAAGGGAGAAGAAACAATACTCGCATCATACGAATATGATGCGGAGGGAAATATGATATGCCAGCGTAATGCTGTGGGCGATGCCATGCGATACGAATACCAAGGAAGGCTGATCGTAAAGGAAACATGGAGAAACGGACTGAACTGGTTCTTCGAATACGACGGCAGCGAAATCGGGGCACGATGCGTACACACATGGGGAGACGGAGGCATATACGACCACAAACTGAAATTCCAGGACGGAATGACCAGAGTGCTTGACAGCCATGACAAGCCTACAGAATATCACCACAGGAACGGACTGGTGTACCTGAAGGTGGACGCCAACGGAGGCGAGCACCGATGGAAATATGACTCGGACCGGAAACTCCTGCAGGAAACCGACCCGGCAGGCAACAGCAGCCTATACAAATACGACCGCTGGGGAAACTGTACCGACAGTTCCGACCCGGGAGGCGGTAGCGTATCGGCTGTATTCTTCCGCAAGGGAGCATTGCGCAACAGGCCGCTGAGCGTGACCACAGCGGACGGAGGAACATGGAAGTTCGATTATGACAGCAAAGGAAATGTGACCAAACGTACTAACCCAGAAGGGGCGGAAACACGGATAGAGTACAGCGAAGGACTGGCCAAAAGTATCACCGACCCGTATGGTGTAAAAACCGTACTTAGCTACGACAAAGACGGCAACCTGACGGAAGCCTCAGACAGCCGGGGAAACACCTCGCACTATCGCTACGACGAACTGGGACGATGCACGCAGGTGACAAATCCGAAAGGTGCCGTACAGACAAGGCACTATGATGCCATAGGACGCGTAACGGAAGTGGAGGACTTCGATGGCAACCGCATACACCTGAGATATGACGGAATAGACAACCTGCTGGAATACCGGGACGACCTGCAGAAAGTGGAATATACCTACTCGGGCATGTGGAAGCTGACACACCGCAAGGACAGCCGCGGCGTGGTGGGATTCCACTACGACAGGGAGGAACGGCTGCGACACGTGATAAACGAGCGGATGCAATACTATGAGTTCGACCTTGACGACGTAGGCAACGTAATCCGGGAAACAGGGTTTGACCGGGGAACGAGGATATACCAGCGTGACATGGCCGGACGTGTAACCGGCGAAAAGCTGCCGAGCGGAATCGTGCGGGAATACGAATATGACAACGCATCGAGGGTAACAAGGGTGTCGTATGTGACAACGGATGAACCAGACCAGACCTACCGGTATGGAATATCGGGAAGGCTCGTGGAAGCCACACGGGGTGAAAGCCGAGTGGAGTTCGCATACAACGCACTGGGACTGCCGGTAACGGAAGCGGCAGACGGTGAGACCATCACACGCACCTACGACAGGACCGGACAGATACTGTCCCTGCAGAGCACGCTCGGAGCAAATCTGGAATACAAACGCAACGAGTTCGGAGAATTGACGGAGTTCCGGGCCGGGGACGGCAGCGGGAACGGTGAAATGCCATGGAAGTCTCAGCACAGCTACGACACACTGGGATTCGAGGTGGAACGTATGCTGCCCGGAGGCGTAGTGCGAAGTTTCGCTTACGACAATATTGGCCGCCTCGTGGATACACGCACGAGAAAGGACGCGCAAACACGCCACATGCGCCGCTACCGCTGGGGCAAGGCAGACCGACTGCTCGCAATGGAAGACAGCAGACGGGGAACGATCCGATACGGATACACCCCGAACGGACAGCTGGAGTATGCCGAGTACGGAGACGGAACGGAACAGTGGAGAAAGAGCGACAGCCTGGGAAACCTGTATCCCGACCCCGACTGCACGGTACGCCGCTTCCTGAAAGGCGGAGCCATGGAACAAGACGGAAAGTGGCACTGCGAGTATGACAAGGACGGGAATCTGACAGAACGATACATCGGTACGGGAAGATGGCTGGACGGAAAGAAGGAACACTGGAAATACAGGTGGAACGCTGACGGCTCGCTGGCAAAGGTGGTACGACCTGACGGAGAGGAAGTGACATTCGAATACGATGCGCTGGGAAGAAGGCTCTCCAAGAGCTTCGGAACGACCGTGACACGCTGGATGTGGAACGGGAACGTGCCACTGCATCAGTGGAAGCTGAGACGGAGCTACTCAAGGGAACAAAGTGCGTGGCTGACTGAGGAAGAACGCAAGGAACGCACGCTCTGGCTCTTCGAAGAGGAATCTTTCGTGCCTGCGGCAATGATAAAGGAAGGTAGAGCCTATTCCATACTGACAGACCATTTGGGTACGCCTACCGAGGCATACGATGCAGAAGGCAACGAGGTGTGGAGCAGGATGTTGGACATGAACGGCGAAGTCATCGATGAGACCGGAAATGTCGGAATGATACCGTTCCTGTTCCAGGGGCAGTACTATGATCGGGAAATTGAATTGGCATACAACCGATTCAGGTATTACTCGCCGCAGATGGGAATGTATATATCGCAAGACCCAATTAGGCTGGCTGGAGGATTAACTAATATTTATGCATATGCTTATAATACATCATTATGGACTGATCCATTGGGTTTAGCTAGCAGTAGTTATTCAAAAGAACAATTATCCAAATTATCTCAAAATAATCCTGCTCAAAAAACAAAAGCAGGGAAAAAATATGTTATTAAAGGGAATAATATTAAACAGATTTACAAACAATTTAGGAATAATAATTTTGAAATCATCAACAAGAGAAAAAATCAATCTGTTATTTTGAGAAATAAAGAAACAAATGAAACAGTTATCTTTAGAAAATCAAACAGTGGTGGTTATCAAAAATATGATAGCATAACATTTGTTAAAACAACTGGAGATAATAATAAAAAAGATACAACGATTTTCTTTACGGATTAAAAAATAGAAGACTATGATAAATACTATTAACAATAAACAGATAAGCTTATTAGAGAAGATTTTTAACAAATGGGATAATTTTTCCGCTCTTAATTATTATAAGAATCCGTTTTTTGATAAAAAATGGAATATCATATATATACATACAGAAGCAACTCCAAATAAAATCTTATATGAATCATTAATTCTTTTTTTATCAAAAATATCCTGTAATAGCTTTTACACAATTACGACTACAACTATTTATAACCATCATGACATATTACTTAAAAATAAAATATCAGATAGTTATGAAAAATATTGTGAGGAGTTACAAACATCTTATATCAGATATGACAATTATTTTATATTTGGAGAAATTGCGCTATGGGGTATAAGCTATAATATTGATACAGAGATACTAACATTAGGATTTGATAATAGTATAAAAGTTATAGTAGAGTCTTGCTTTCAAGGAAAAAAATTAATCATCTCATCACAATTAGCAGATAAAATTAATCATGATATATTAAATTATAAATTCAATGAATATCATCTTGAATAAGCTAACAACTCAAAGCTATTTTAGAATAAATGTTTAACGAACTAAAAATGAACATTACGAACATCGCTTATTCAACACTAAGTTCCAACTTTGGCAAAGTTAAGGATCTACCAACATCAGCGGTCGGTAAACTAATCGGCGGAAAAGTAGAAGAGAACATAAAGGCCGGCTTCTTCCCCAACGCCTGTGCAATAGCTTGTCGTATGCCTTTAATTATTCGAGTATGCCCATATCACGCTATGACGGTGCCACATCTTCGGGAAAGGACAAGAAATGGTATCTTTATAGAGTAACTGACATGCTTAGCTTCATCAAGCAAAAGATAGGTGGCACACCGATAAAAGGGAAAAAACTGGAAGATTTCAAAGGAAAAAAGGGAATCATAATCTTCAGGAACTGTAATTGGAGCGACGCTTCCGGACACGTGGATTTGTTTAACGGTGAAAAAGTGGAAGGAAAAGCTTATTTTACGGATTGCGGTGATGTTGAGCTCTATGTATTACAATAATCAAGAGAGAGAATCATGAACAGAATCCTATTGTATTTTTCATTCATCTGCACAATCGGGCTTGCATGTTGTACGAGAACGCCTGACGAGAAGTTGTTCGTGGTCGAAGATAACGGCTTATTCGGATATGTCTCAGAAGGCGGTGATACTGTAATACCATGTATGTATCCATTTGTCTATACCGACACAATCAACCATATTGGATTTGTGGCTGAAGGAAACGGGAAAATAGTATGCCTTGACAAAAAAGGCAATAAGCTTTTTAACGTATTCAAATATGACAATGGACCAGACTACCCACAAGAAGGATTATTCAGAATTATAGACGAAGATGGCGCCATCGGATTTGCAGATACTCTGGGAACGGTAATCATCCCTCCAAGCTATAAATTTGCCTTCCCTTTCAAAGATGGCAAGGCAAAGGTTACGTATGAAGGACAATCTGTAAGCAATGGTGAATATGCTATCTGGGAATCTTCTTCCTGGACTTTTATTGATAATCCTTTGTTACCAAAGGAAAATTAAAATACATGAAATATTTTTCCCTTATTACAAACAAATAGGATAGTCAAACATAAACGAACTATCCTATTTTAACCTTATACATCAGCTGAACAGCAAAGTTGATACAGTTTAACACGCTCAAAACTGAAATTCCACTTTTGCATAATGAAAACAGCATAATACACATTCATAAAACAATATAACAAACATAAAAGCCTTTTTTATCCAACATATTGGAAAATACGATTTTTCCCCTATATTTGTTTCCGGTTATATCTTCATTCTTTTCCGAAAGCAGTTCACTGCTTTAATCAAGTTCTTGAAACCTTGATTCATAATCATAAAAAATACTTATATGGGAGCACTCAGAGCAACCGTAAGCATACGCGGAAGAGAAATAGATATTCTTTTTTCTCATATTGAATTCAGCCGGAAAACAGACAAAAAAGGCAGGCCTGTAACATCCGTTATCGGAGGAAAACTGACATTCAGTATCGAAGCAACCAAGGATACTGAAATTCTGGAGTCTATGGTGAACAGCCAGTTCAAGCCTGTAAGCGGCAAGATAATCTTCTACAGAACCGATGACAACTCAGTATTCAGAATTATAGAGTTCAGATGTGCCTACATAGTCTATTACAAAGAGGTATTCAATGTAGATAAAAAGCGGCCGCTCTTTACTACAATAACACTTTCCGCAGACAGCCTGATTGTAGGAAACGCTTTTTTGACTAACAGTTGGTAAGAACCGACGGACAATTTAAATTCTTATGGTGCAACATGAATGAAAGCAGGACCAGAATGAAATCAAGTCCTGCTTTCCAAGCCAATGACAATGAAAGTTCCACTCTTTCCTAGAAACCTTTTCCTAAAGAAGAAACAATTCCCGTTACATCAGGAGCAAGCAATTCAACCTTTGTGTTCCTATTGGCCTCCTGAGGAGAATAATCAGAAATTCCTCCCTTGCTGTCGACAATTATTTTTCCAGACGATACTCCACGCTGTAACAGTTGGCCAGATATATAGTTCGCCCTTTTCAGACTCAACGAATCATTGATAGCCGAAGTTCCCGTTTCTTCATCAGCTGCGCCAGTAACTCTTACAGATAAATTATACTTAACAGCAACCCGAGCCAATGCATCAATATTAATTGATTGAGATTCGTCAGTAAGCTGCGCAGAATTCAAACAGAAAAAGAAATATACAGGCGAACCAATTGTGCCATCAGCAAACAGGCCGGTATTCTTTATCCCAGAAATAGAATCTTGAGCCAAACGACAATGGTAAGCAGAATCCTCCAACAACTCCAAATCTTGAACGCTGTCATTACATGAAAACAGGCAGTCTTCAGCACTGTCAACAGTATCCTGATTTGAACTTTCGTCAACCGATTTACCATTCCACTTCTTATTCTTCAATCTTGCCAAGAGCGAGTTCAAGCCACTATAATTGTTTACCGGAAAAGTACGACCGGCTTGTTCGTTGCCATCGACAAAAAGATGGGAGTATTTATCAAGTAATCCTTCTATTTCCAAAACTTTCTTCAGCTCAGCCAATGCCCGACTGTTTTTATCATTCAGTCCGGCATAGTAACGGTTTTCCGCAGAAAGAGAACCGGTTCGGCTAACCAGCCGCTCATTCATTTGCATATAAGGGCCGGCATCTACAACACGTTTCCAACCGCTTTTCCCAATAGAGAATGACAGGCCCGCAGTCAGCAGAAGCATATTGTCTCCGGGACGATTCGGACGGCCTATACCATCGAAATTCTTAAAAGTAGTCATGCCGGAAAGTTCCACAAGAAGACTAATCCGTTTGGAAAGTCTATACTGCCCCTGAATGCCATACGACAACGCAAACGGATTATTGCCATTGGTAGCATGATGTATCATTCCAACACCTACAAAAGGCGCAACAGTCCATCGCACCTGTTCCTGTCTGGCATACCTGCGGCCAAATATATTCCACATCAAGTCCGCATGGACATAATGATACTTCTGATCGGACAACAAACCGTCCTTAAACGCCATCCCATTATAATTGATACGGCCTCCTACAGCCGGAGTAAACCATTTGCCGACAGCGAAACTGTAGGCTGGTTTTATGCGACCAAACAAATCATCACACCCCAACGGTGTTCCAAGAAACGCATTCAATCCACCTGCAACCGTGACAAACCAGTTGCCACTTCCACCAGCCGGAACAAGCACACCATCAAGATAGGTCGGCTCCAGAGGCTGTAAAATATCCAGGCTACCCCCATGCGATTTACATTGTACAGTATCTGTATAAAGATATTGCTCACTTGCATACGTCTGTATCGTACATAACGCAGCAAAAAGAATAGTAATCATTTTTATCATATCAGAATTAATTATTGAATTAAATATTTTACCAAACGCCAATTCTTTGCCAACTAACGCTTAGGCTTCTTGCCATTGGCAGGACGCATCATGCGCGATGCCATCCTCATGCAGCGACGTGCCCAGGCACGGTTGTCCTCGTCGTCATCACGCCCCCATTTGAGGTCGCTTCCACCGCCTCCGCCGCCATGCGTTTCGGCAAATGTAGTGGCATCATCCACCATTCCGAGAAACAGCATTGTAGCACACTGCATGACTTCCGTGCCACGTTCAGCTACAGACCGGACAAGCGAGTCGTCAAAAATCTGCCGTTCCGGAAGAGACAACCTTACCAATAGTCCACGATGTTCGTTCACCATTTCTTCCAGCATAGCATCCTTGAGCAGGCTGTCCACTTTGGAATGAACCTCCCGTGAGTAACGGTATGCCTCTTCCTTCAGACCTTCCGTCCGCTCCCTGACACTATCCATTTCATCTTTTAGCCCAGCCAGCTGTCGGTCAGCCAACTGCAACTTGTCCTGCTTGTCTGCCAGTCTTGACTGGATAACAGAAAGCTCCTGTTCGAGTTTTTCCTTTTGACGAAGAATGGCAGCGGTATCTCCATTTTGGGACAAAAGCCGGTTCTCAATTGCCGATAGTCTAGCCTGCTTTTCCTCCATCTCCTGACGGATATTATCCACCATAGTGGTAAGCCCTTTTACCCTTCTCTCTGCCAGTCGAATATCGGAGCGAAGCGATGAAAGCACCTCCTGATGTCGGACAATGCTTTCCTCTATGCTTGTACACTCTTCCGACAACATGCGGCGATATTCTTCCGTAGTCCTATGCCTGGCACCTGTTTCCGCAATACTGGAACCACGTGACATTCCCCACTTGCGGTTGACTTCAGCAAATTCACTGTGAAGCTTCTTCATGCGTTCGCTATACTCGAATTTATCCTTACCGGCAAATATCTCCTTGTATGCAAAGCGTCCGTCCTTAATCGGCAGAAGTGTGCAGTGCACGTGCGGATTCAACTCATCAAGATGTACAACAAAAGCTGCAATGTTCTGCTCACCATATTTGCCACTCACGAATGTATATACATCCTTGGCCCATTGTTCTATTTCCGGTTTTCTTTCGACATGGGAATTGTCGGAATTGTTTTCAAAATCCACAGTCTGACTGCCAAAGGCAAGTTCCTGCATACGTTCTCTTGAACCTCCGAAAATGATATTCACCACCGTACGAAATTTCGGTTCTTCCAACCCTTCGTTGGGATCCTTGATACCCCGGCTGCGCAATATTTCCGCCATACGGTCAGGTATGCTCCGGCTGGTATCAACAGGCCGAATCTTTCCTCCTTGGACCACCTCAAAATTCAGATGTTCGCGCGTGGGGTCGTAATTTCCCTTGCTCATGGCATATTCCCTCGCCTTTTCGCTACGGCACCTGAGATGCTCGTTGCTCTGCGCACGTGTGATGCCTTTTGATACATGTACGTCAAGTACCTGTTTTGCCTGTGCCATACTTTATTTCCAATTGTTTCGGATAATCCTCCGTGTCCCAGCTTGCTGCTTGCATGGACACCTCTCCCTGTGACGTCAGTCAGCAGGGGTATTAGGCTCCCCCTTCCCTTTGTTCCGTGGCAGACGGGCAAGCCCGGATGCCTGATAAAACCGGCAGGACGTCCAGCCTGCTGGACGGACGGATTATCTGGGGTTATACAATACTTGTAATGAGCTTTCGGCTCAGAAAGACTCTTGCGATTTCGCAACAAGCGCAAGGAACGGGTTTCTGAGCGATTTAAGACACTCTCTGCCTTCAGCGGTAGAGAAATCAGGGACAGATGATTTGTTGCCAAGGACAAGCTCTGAAAGTTCCTTGGAGGCATCAACAAACGCATCCCACTCTCCACCAAGATTCTGATGGAAGAACTGCAAAACAGGAGTAGCATCATCGAACCTGAACTTACGCAGGACTTTCTGATGGGCGGCATAAGCTATACAGCCGAGAGCTTTTTCCTTCACAGCATCTTCCGTACTGACGATCATGGGCGGGTGGTTTTCTGCATCACCCTGAGTACATGACTGAGCAGCGGAACCGGCAAGCCGATCAAGCTCCGCACGAACAAGTCTGCCACATGATGCACCTACGGTTTCGGTATCGCTTCTGCCGATTATCCAATCGGACAATACATCCATAAGCTGCATGGCAAGGTCAGGAGTGTCGTGTACAACATCAGGAGATGAAGGCTGTCCAGTCAGTGAAGTCATCGTAATAATCACACTTTTTGCCCGTCGCTCCCTTTCAATCTGGCCGAACTGTTCAAGTCTGTCAAGGAAAGAACGTACCGTAGCACGGTGCCATCCCCAGTCAGACGCAAGGTCGGAAATGTTCACATGACACTGGCATGGCCCGAGGTCAGATTCCTTCTTTCTTAAAAAAGGGGAAACAAAACCATCGTTAGCCTTGTACATCAGATCAAGATAGGCTTCCATCTTGGTTTTCCGGTCCCCAACCTTTTCACTGAGATACTCAAGCACCTTGATATCTGCCGATATAGCTTTGTCCATTTTTTCTCTATTCTTCATTGTTTTCTGTGATTTGATATTGGTTATCGCGCGGATTCATATCTTTGCCACTATCCGCACATTCGTGGCGTATTGCGTGATGAAAACAGTGGTAAGCCCTTATAATCTCTTCAGCCTGCTCCTTCCAGCATCCTTTCTTGCCATATTTCCAGCATTCTTGTATTATCCTTGATGATGGATAGAAAAGGGCTGCCGTCATAAAATACACTATCGTAGCCGCCAAGGTGTACAAATGGGGGATTGCCATAACTGCCATTGCAGACAGGGCCAATATGACAACCAGCTTAAGTCGTTCGTGTACCATACGAAACAGCTTGTCTGTCCTGCTATATGAAACCAGAATGAGACACGGTATTGTTGAAAGCAGGACACCGTAGTCTCCCGGCTGTACCTTGATATAGACATAATGGAAAACAAGCAGAATGATAAGCCAAACGCTTATATAAAACTTCCTTACCTTTTCGTCTGCTGCCATCGCCATGTAGAACCTTATCATGAAACGATGTTTGCAACTGTACAATGCCATTGGCAGAACAGAAGGTATGAGAAGCATTAATGAAAGGAATAAATAATTAATCATAAAAGAATGTATTAAGGTTTGAATTTAATGGCATGGATATAAGATTCAAGCGGACAGCATCACCGGTAGCAAGCCTTATGATTTCCTCCGCATCAGCCGGCCTGATGTGATCAGGAGACTTTTTGATTTTATCCCTAAAGGCTCTGTTGATTTTACGATATTCAGCCAAAGCCCTGTCCAAAGCATATTCCGATACAATCCAGGTAGTACCATCGGCAATTCCATTATTGGATTTATAAGCCCGGAGCAGCAAAAAACGAGATGTGAAATGACATGTGTACCCCCTATAAAGGAATGCAAATACGCCATACATATCGGCATCAACCACGTCAATCCATGTACGCTGGTTACTTATCCAAAACACAATTTTCCTATAAACCGGTTCCCGCATAAGCCCGTTCCCTATTAAATGAAATCAACAAGGACACGCTCTTTGTCACGCTTGTATTTGAACATTCCAGTTCTGGCATGGAGATCAAGATCAAGACAAAGGTCTCCATACATAAATTCAAGAGAATCGTAGATTGTAACAAATATACGAGTGACACGTCCGGTGTCGTCGGTTTGGGCATTCATCTTATACATCTGGCCGAATGCCGGATTTGAATAGGCACAGGTGCTGTGCCCGCTTTTATCACCCAACCGGGGTGTATGGTGATACAGCGTAATAAGCTCCATATCATCTTCAAAAATATCCATCACCTCCTCAAGGTCGTATGGCTCACGCAGAGGAAATGTCAGCAGGGCATAATCGCCATAGATTTTGGGTTCTTCCATTGTAGTAACATCGATCAGCTGCGGTAGCTGAAGCGGTACAAAGGCGAGAAAATCATCCATAAAATGTTTCAGCATAATCATGTTATTATAAAATATCTAAATGGTTAATACTAGAATTTCAAGAAGCATAGCAGGCAGTTCAGACAGTCTGTGTCTTTCAGACTGAATAATTTCATGAAGACGCAGTAACGCCCCGGATGTGTCAGACGCAATTCCTGTCAAAGCATATCTTTCGTCCTGTGACATCAGAGCCATACAAAGACCATCCATGGAAACATACGGCTGAAGTATCATACAGGCATATGCCCATGCCTGCTCTCTGCCATGTACCCTACCGCAACGTATATCTCCTAGGCAGGCAAGAACATTCTGAACAAGCCTTCGATTGCTCCTCAAAGCCATATATACTGTAGCATCCCGATAGCTGACACATCCCCTATTGGCTGCATCGAAAACCAGGCTGCAACACTTTTCTGTAGCTCGGGTAATATCCGAAAGGTCTGTATCACCATAGTCGTGAAGATAGGCAAGAAAAGACCTGTACACGACATCCTCTTGCTTTATGAACTCCTGCAGTTCTTCAATATCCATAATACTGTCTTTCAGTGTTTCGGCCAGAAAAGTACGGTAACAGGATAACACTTTCTGTTTTCCACCGACAATCATTCCGTTTTCATCCAGGGAGTCAAAGAATGGCCGTATGATTCCTGCCGCTTCAACCAATTCTCCATCCCCTGTATATGGAGAAATTTTCTCCCTGACCAAAAGCACATCAGAAAATGAATAATTTCCCGATGCAGCAATGCGTGCAAGCTCTATCCTTACAGAATCATCTACAATACGACATTCAGCCTGAAGTGCTGAATGCGGATTTAGAGTATCCCTGCGTAATGCCATAAATACGGAATCCCTGATGTCTACCCATTCTGTGATATATGTCGCCAACGAATCGGCCGGGAGGACTTCCATCATCCTGATATGAGACAGCCATGTCCTGTATGAACAGACAACATCGGCAAAATTTTCAGACTCTGACACTCCTTTCCTATTGGTACAGGAACAGGCTACAAGAATGGAAAAAAGCATGACCATAATACAAGATTCAGCTCTCATATTTCTTAAGTATGACATAATATGTTTCATGTTATTTAATTTGATAACAGACACAAAATTAGATATATTTGATATATTTTCATAGGTATAAAACCGCTAATTATTCATATTTACACATCATACTTTAAAGTATGATTTCCAATGATAAAAAAGGGATAGAAAGAGAAAAAACAGAGTATGATTTATGTAAAAAAATCATTTGAGTATGATTGAATATAAAATTAAACTACTATCTTTGTACACAGATACTCTAAACAGGACAATAATATGGCTAAGGTAGGATACATATTCAAGAAAGAACCTTATGAAGATTTCAATGAAGACAAAAACTGGATGCTACAATTCGGTTGCGTAAATGTGGTAGAGGAGCAGAAGGAACATGAAAAGCTACGCCCCAAATGGAAACAGCTCCTGTCGAGTCTGGAAAGAGGCGATGAACTTGTGGTAACAAAATTCAGCAATGCAGTAAGAGGTTCGAGAGAACTCGCTTCACTGATTGAACTCTGCAGAATCAAGGTAGTGCGAATCATTTCAGTGCATGACAAGATAGATACGAAAAATATTTTGTTTCCTGACACAAAAGTATCTGATGTTATCGAAATGTTCGGTTCATTACCGGAAGAATGCGCCGCACTACGTAACGCATCATCGCATATCGTACAACTGCAGCAAGATATAATAGTTTCCAAAAAGTGGAATATCACCAACGCAGAGGAACGGGCCAAGATGATAGTAGATATGTATAAAAATGGATACAGCATTTCAGAAATCCATGCCATCAGCGGTTTTAACAGCAGGAGTTCTGTATTCCGCATATTGAACAAATACGGGGTCAAATTAAATCGGGGACGTTTCAGCGGCCCTCTTGGGAAACGTAAAAACAAGAAAGATAATCAGGAAAATGAAGAAAACAGTTAGTGCCTTACGGCAGGTATCTGATATAACAGTAAGCATTGATTTACCTATACATAGCAACAATGCACGGTGCTTGGCCGTGCATTGTTATTTAAGATGAATAAAGATTGATAAGTCTTAGTCTATTTTCTCTTGCTTTCTTGAAAGTATAGTAGGTTCCTCCCTGTAACTTGCCATCATAGTATGCCACAACCGTACTACATATTTTCAGCATATAATCGTTTCTTCGCAAAAAGCATCCGTGAAAATACTCTTCACTCAATACTATTACTTCATCCGCCTTGTCAAGAATGAGACTATGCCTCGCTCTCTGCATAGCATTCCACATTTCGGACTGCGCCCTGTATGGTAAGACGCAAATCAGGCGAATGTCAGGAAATCGCTTCTTTAGCGACAGGACAACCTCGGCACACAACAAATCAAACCCCAATGCCATCCCACACAAGTATTCAGTCTTCCCACTGAGATAAAGATTCTCAACACAGTCGGAAATTCTCTGTCTAAGGACATTGATTGTTGCAAACGGAATACTTCTGTGCCCTGTAAAGGCAACCTTTTCATTAATCATTACAGTTTTCATCATATCAGTTATATCTATAAAATGTTTTACCAAGAAAGAGACCTCCCAACACATTTGCTCCGAAGAGCTCAAGACGGTCAGCCAGCTCTGCATAACTTGTTCCAGTGGTGACAACATCATCGTAAATCAGTACATCTTTTTCCTTGAAAAAATCTTCATCAAACTTTACAGACTGGTCGGAAAAATCGGCATGTGTCTTTTTCTTTCGGTTTTCGTGGACTGACGGACGGTCAGCCAAAAGCCTAATATGGGAAAATCCGTTCACAACTCCAGTCAAGCTGCATACCTGCTCACAAAAAAATCTGTATCTATTTTCGTTCTGTTCATATGTACTTGCCGGAATACATACAAAAACAATGTTTTTTACCCTGTCGCCAAATTCATTCAAGAGATATGATGCGGTCATCCGTGCCACTTTAAGCGTAATTTCACGGTCTGCATCCTTGAATCCCCATACGAGTTTACGGTTTTCTATTGCGTCTTCCCCAACATTTCTGATACGCACAGGGAAATACTTAACGAAGTGATACATCTTCTTTGCCAACTGCTTTTTCAGATTTTCATTGATTGTTGCCATAGTCTCATTTGTTTTACTTCCCTCTGTTTGCCGGATTTCAGCCAGCCCATCGGGATATTTTCTGCCCGTAGGGCGGAACTGCTGCAACAAGCCAAATGAGGGCATGAACAAATACGCTCTGCATAGCAGAGGAAGATTTTTCGTGAACAGGCAATCTGCCAGTGTCCCGGTTTGACGGTTGACAAAAGCAGATCCGCAATTTTGCAGGGAATATCCGAAAGAGCTGGCCAAACACAGGCAATCATGCCGAATGGCAAGAAAAACAGGATATGGCTTTGTACACTTCTGGGAAAAGCCTTAAATTTGTATGACTTTTACATCAAAAACAATTATGGAGAATTATATATCAAAAGCTACGGATGCCTTCCTGACAAGCCGTCCATACGGAATCAGACTTGATTTTAAGCATAAGGCATTTGTAATATTCAACCACCACATGAACTTACTGGAAAACGGTACTCCCTGTAACGTGGATTCACTACCACTGGAAATCTGCACTTTGAAAGATTACAGCAAACAGGTGAAAGAATTATAAAAAAGGGAGATATAATGGATATTTTTTTCTATGATGAAAAGCAATCCATATACAGAATATGGCATAGATTTGGAAAAACTCAAAACGTATAACAAGTATATCTATCCATTAGCTTTAGCACTGAACAGAACCTTGTAACAAGAATTGAAATCAACCAACACATCATAACATTGAAGACTCTGTCTCAAAGTAATTTTTTAGAATCGGTAAAATAAGATTTTAGGAGTGGATAAGAAAAGTTACTATAAATGGCATATTCTAATGTATACCCGTTCAGTATTTCAATTGATATCTGTTCAGTCCTCTGTTAATATTCAGTATCGTTGGTAAAGTTAATTCGACTAATGCAGAAACAGCATGATACACTACACTAATATAAAATCTAAGAGAATCATGAAAAGAGAAAACAAATATCAAAGTCCAACAGAATCATAAAGAACTTTCAAGTTATCGATATATAAAATAAATCTCTAACTTTAGCCATGTAATTTAAGATAGGAGCAGAATAAAGAGATTTTCATCTCAAGTATATCTATTTTCACTTTGATGCAGTTCCTTCAGTTATGTATCTTTTCACAATAAACATCCCAATTAATATGGGTTCAAAATACTATATAATTTATATTTATAACTTGTTGTTTGCCATTATAATATACCAAATCATTGATAATAGGAGAATATTTTATCTACCATGGATATAACCCCAGAAATTTTCGTGTACTATGGCTTTTATATCGTCCTTGCTCATCTAAAAAAATGTCAAGTCTCCAAAAATCAATATCCTCTTTTTTAAGTACATTACCATAATTTTTCATAAAGATTGCAACCTCATCACTTTCATTCCAATTAAATGTGTATGGCATTCTATATATAGCTGTAAAATCTTTTATATATAATTTATCTTGTTGCCCACTATATGTACACACGACCTTTCCTAAATATTCATAGTCGTTAGGACTATGAAAAATAATTGCAGGTCGAAGGATATAATAGAAGTACAATAGCATTATTATGCACAATATAATGCTCCATCTTATCACAGCTGATTTCTTTACTTGGTCAAACATACATGTTTCAATTTACTTTCAGTCATTGTAGCATTATCTAATGCTTCCAAAATATCGTTAGCAGTCAAACCTTCAGCATATTTCCCATATTTATAATAAAGGGAAAAACCTATTTTAATAGAAGTCTTATCATCATTTGTATCTTCTACATTTCCACCTTTACTATCTATGATTTGAGCTAAGTCCGCACCATTTAACAACATATCCTCATCAAATCCAACACTCAGCCCAACATATCCATAATGAATATTAGACCAGACATCATAAAAGTAATCATAATCTTTATACTTATGATAATAGCTTTTATATACAACTTGTGTTTGTGGATGGGTTCTCTCAACAGCCAAATGACTAAATTTCTCTCTAATTATGGGTTTATGATCCCAAGGCCGTTTAGCGAAAACTCTTTCTGTCCATAATATTTTAGCTTTCAAAAGATTTTGAGGTTCCGGCTTAGTCAGAATTTGTCCAAGTAGAGATTTCTTTTTCCATTCATCATATCTTTTAATATATTCATTATATGAAGCATAATACCGTATACTATTAGCAATATTGCTCCTTGTATTAGTTTGGATTTCATGGACAATATATTCTGCAACAATTTTTGCTCCATCTCTATGATTACATTGTATGTGTGTTTTTACTTGGACTTTGATGGATGGTTTTTTAAGATATGGCATGAGTAATATACTTTTTCCGAACCACTCCTCTTTCATTTCAAATTCGATGGACTCTCCTTTCAAAGATAATGTTTCTTGCTTACCATCAACTACAATATCCCATTTGACACGTTTACGATCTTTGTCCTTTACATTAGAAATATTATATCCAGTAACCTCGTATTTTACCTTTTCATTTGGTAATGCAGTTTCTTTGCCTTTGACAGAGGTAACCAAAACCATAGGCTCTACATAAGCCTTTGACATAGGAGATTTTTCTACTTCTTTTTCTTTAAATCTCACCCACCCAAAACCATAAGTGGTTTCAGGTCGTCTGTCCATACGAACAAACTTGTTAATGTCAAGACGCAAAGTAGAAATAGTAAGCAAAATACTCATAGGATAACCGTTGGCATCCATCTTTTCCTTATAACGGGTAATATAGGCTTCCTCAAATGCAAGTTCACGGAATACATGTACATCATCCTGCACAAACTGGATTCTACCAGAAACAGGGCAAGGCTCATATTCTTCCCATGGAACACAAGGAACCTTCCTTGTCTTATCCGACAACATGGTTTCCAGAATAGAATTGTCGTAACTTGAATCAAGGACGACATGAATATCACCGCCCTTTATTCCGGTAACAGATTTTCCCTTGAAATCCGGTACCTGATAAAAATCATAAGAGAAGCCTGAAGCATTATACTTATGACCGTTTATTTCCAGTAGAATCTCTGCTGCCATACAATTCAATATTAGATTGGTAATAATGCAAATATAGTAAATAAGATGAAATATATTTGCTTAGAAATCAAAGAATATAAATGAATATGCTGAACGACACATAAAAAAGGGATAAAGGAGATGCCAGAGAACCTCAAAATTTACTGTATGACCCGATTTTACAAAACTGCAATATACATATAAAAAAGGTATGTATAAAACAGTAGACGATTCCGTCAAAAGTTTCCAGTCCCATAATTGGGACCGGAAAACAGATAGGAAAATCAAACACGTAGAAATTTACTAATTTCCGGATGGTCATCACAAAACCTCCTGTACTTATGAAAATTAACGCCACCTACGAAGTAGAATTCGGGATAAGAAGTGAGACCTGATGTTACAGAACGTTTCGTCTCTAAACCAAAGCCATTATCTACAAGCCAATCAATAATTGAAGAACCATTATTTTTGGTATCAACGAACTGGCAACAAAAGCCACGCGGTTTCTTAGGGAAATTAATAGTAACAGTAGTTTCCCTCACAAATTTGCCTTCCTTCAGATTCCACGAGAAAAGGGCAAAGTAAATAGGACTATCCTTTCCCGACAAATAGTAAGAAATAAGAGGAAATACCCACTTATCACGCCATCTCAATAAGATGAATTTGCAACCACCTACTTTAATAACTTTTTTAGCCATAATCATTAAAAATTTAAGTTCAACTTTTCCCTATTATAGTTCATTGTTTATCTATAGGGAGTAATTAATTCAATTTTACTGCTTAATGTATGGATGCCAATATCTGCAAGGTTTATGGCTGAAATACTCTTTTTCTTCAGGAAAAAGGAAGATTTCTGACATAACTGGAAGGAAGCCTTGTAAAGATATGGCTGGCATCAAAAGAACTTTGCAGTGAAATGAATGGCTACTCCCGATGTGAACAATGAATGTTGGAACAACAGATATAAGTGGAGGCATGGAAATATAAAATGGATATGCTGACTAAAAGAGGGAAACAGGATATAACCGCAAGGCATTAAGCAAAACTCAATGCCTGCGGGATTTGATTATGGCCTGTATATAGATTTATTCAGCAGAAGGTATCATCTGTCTGGCGTAATCCAGAATCTGGCTCATGGACAGCCATTGCGGTTTCTCATCTTCATCGAAACTGTTATAAAGCTGTTTCATGTATTCTATCTGCTTTTCTTCGTTGCCAGCCCATAGACGGGACTGATTCCTATTACCGAAGCCAAGATAGTACTCGCAATCTGACTGCATACGACCAAGCAACATATATTTGTATTTTGAATCACGCTGTAAAATTTCTTCTATTCCCATTGTATTATCCGATTAAATTGAACATTAAATTATTTATTTCCCTTTGGTCGTACATCTTTTTGCCAAAAGGTTGATTTTTTCTGCCCGAAGATTGACAAGCAGTCCGGCCAAGGATGGTGCGAAAAATACGCTTTCGGCAGGGCGGAAAGGAAGATTTTTCAGCAACACGCTGAAAGCAGGCCTTGACAGGACTAAGAGAAGGCAATCGAACTTTGCAGAGAAAATAAACAGGTTTGGCATTGATGATACTAACTGGCAACGAGTATAATAGGGATATCCGGGACTACAATATATAAACGGGAAAAGACCCGCCGACAAGCAGCCGACAGGTCCAATAAGGAATATAGGATCAATCTGTACAGAAACCTGCTTGACAGCCTGAACCTGTACCATAAAAGAAGTCGAGCTGAAGCGGCAGCCTAGATATGGAGAAAAGGCTCATCTTGTCCTTGAAGGTGTTACCTTGAAGATCCTCCTGTATAGCTGACCACCACATGACGGGAGGACATGTATCGAAATTCTTGCGCAGTTGTGCCGGCGCTTTCCAAAAGCAGTTAAGACAGTTGGAATCTTCGGGAAAGTCAATTCCCTCGTCCTGCCAGTAACGCTTGATGTCATAGTGGGTGATACGGTCTTCTATGAGAGGGAACTCACCCACCCGCCAATGTGGTGGCAGAAAACACAGATGTACGGCTTTTGGGTCGCCCTTCTCGTTATCGTAATCACGTACAGGAAAGGTATTTGGTCTATCATTAAGCGTATAGCTTCGTTAGTATAAATCGAAACTTTTTTCAGAAATTCTGTCGTAAATATGATATATTTTAGTACCTTTGGAGCGACATATTGAAAATATAGCGTTTGCTATTGTTTTGAGGGTCAAGAAAATCGCCAAAATTTCAAAGACAGCCTTAAAAGCAATGGTGAATGCCCACGTCATACACGTGGGCATTTTCCTTGTGGGCTGTCAGGTGTTTGGCGATACCTCTTGACCCGGTAGGAATGCCCACGTTTTTTTGTGTGCCTATCTGTGAACAACGGCGACACTATCAGATATGGATAAACCGTTAAATAACAGATATATGGACTTCAAAGATTCAATAAGGCAGATTTCAGAACGCATTGAGAGTCTGAAAGACAACTTGCTGACAGAGGAAGCGACGAAAACGGCTTTGATAATGCCTTTCATTAACGCCCTCGGATATGATGTGTTCAACCCGTTGGAGGTGTTGCCGGAGATGTGCTGCGACATCGGAACTAAAAAGGGAGAGAAAATAGACTATGCCATAATGAAAGACGGCGAGCCTGTTATCCTGATAGAGTGCAAACATTGGGCGCAAGACCTAAACCTGCATGACAACCAACTGCTCCGTTATTTCAACGTGTCAAAGGCGAAATTCGGTGTCCTGACAAACGGCATAACATACAGGTTCTACACAGACCTCGAAGAACCAAACAAAATGGATGAGAAACCGTTTTTGGAAGTGAACCTGCTTGACCTGAAAGACGCACAGATAGAGGAATTAAAGAAGTTCCACAAATCGTATTTCGACGTAAACGAGATTTTAAGCTCTGCAAGTGAGCTTAAATACATGGGCGAGCTTAAAGCCGCTATCGGCAAGGAGTTTTCCTCTCCTACTCCCGACTTCGTGAAATACTTCGGGAAACAGGTGTACGACGGAGTGTTCACGCCCAAAATCCTTGAACAGTTTACCGGGCTTATAAAACGGACTATCGGGAACTACATCAACGACATTATTTCGGAACGCCTAAAAGCAGCCATTAAGGAAAACGACAACAACACAGGCAAAGCAATCGAACCAACAACGAAACAGGAACAGGCGAAAGAGGTTAAGGAAGACGAGCCGAAGATTGTAACGACAGAGGAAGAGTTGGAGGCGTTCTATATTATCAAGTCCATACTCCGGCATACAATCCCGGCAGACCGCATAACCTACCGGGATGCACAGACCTATTTCGCCGTATTCATAGACAATAACAACCGAAAGACGGTCTGCCGCCTGTACCTTGATTCGGCGACCAACAAACGGCTGACATTCCTTGACGAGAACAAAAAGGAACAGCATAACAAGATAGAGAGCATTGACGATATTTATAGCTACGCCGACCAACTGACAGCGGCGGCATCCAAATTTTTATGATATGACAGCAACAGAACTCTTAATAATCATCTGTGCCGTTGTCGGCATTGCGCTGATAATAAAGACGGCGACAAAGCGAGGCAAGGCAATGGCGAAGTCCACAAGGATTGTGCGTGTGGAGGATTTCTTTCAGAAGTATAAGAGCGTCATGCCGGACGATCTGCGGCAGCGCATATCAAAGGAAACGCTCGCCGGGAACGAGTATATGAAAATCGACATCTACACGGTTGAACTGCTTGACAGCAAACTCGCCCAACAGAACGGCGGCGAATAAACGCCACTGTGGGGCTGTCTTTCTTCGGACAATAAGTTACAGTAGGAACGAAAGAAAACGCCGTGTCGGGCGTATTCGAGAAAAATAACGGGGGAGTTTTCATCTCTCCCGTTATTCGTGATAACATCTACCGTCTTGATAACATCATAGGAGAAATAACAACCGACGACATGTTTGTCAAAAAACAATGTATTTTCTATCTTTGCAAAACAACAAGAACAGCCAAACGCAACAACACGGAAAGTAATTCCAATGCAAATTTGATGCGTGTTTGTTGCTCTGATATTTGTTGTTCTCCATAATAACGCTATAAATCAAATAGTTATATCAATAAATTAAGATTTTGCGTCGGAAAGTAGATTCTGCGTGGGAAAGTGATTTTTGCAAAGAAAAACATACCATCTGCAAATATTGCTCATAATTTGCTTTATTTCAAGCACTATGAATAATGCCCATATTTGCAGATTTTTGTTTTTTAACGTCCATATTTGCCGTTTTTCGCCAAATTTGTCCCCCAGCTGTCCCCCGAGATTACACTTTTTCTTCGAGGGACAAAAAGATTTCATCGGAGATGATTCGTATATTCTTTTTCCATCCCTTTTTCAAAGGGGATTAATAAGACCCCTATAATTCTTGCTTCTGAAGTGATACGACAAAATGGAAATACAAGAACATTTCGTTTTCTATTAGCAAGCTTAATGTAGGCGATCAAATAGCCTTCAAAAAACGATTCCTTCCATATCACGCAAATAATGTATGTCAATAACAGATTTCACATACTCTGGTTCATCTTGTTTAAACATTCTCATCAATCGTCCATCATCATAATTAAAATATAACGTTACAGGTAGCTTCGAAGATGCAAATATGATTCTTGCAATAGTTTCTTTATTTGGCAGACAATGGCGATTAATTCCATCAGCACTAAAAATATACTTGTCACATTGAATCATCTTTAATAGAGCCAAGCTATTATTCGCCGCACTTCCATGATGCGAAACCAAGACAAAATCACAACGAAGTTTGTTTGCCTCACTATATCCAAGTTTAGACAATGAGTGTATTATAACGGATGGCACTGAGTCGGAAAGCCATAAGACTGTTTTTCCTTCACATTCAAACAACGCGGCTATACTGCTGGCGTTCTCAACACTTAAGTCTTCATGAAAAATATCAGGTTTAAACTCATTCAGCGGAGTAGCATAATCATCCACCACATTACCGGCCTCAACACTAACCTCATCTGTTTCTGACTTGCAAAGAGGACGATTGTTTGAATATTTTTCTCTAAGAAGGGTTAGTTTGCTCTCATCAGGAGAAAGGATTGTTACTGTCATTCCATCAATACAGAAAGACATCCCTTCTACGATATCACATAAATCTGAGGGGGTATATGATATAATGTGCTCATATATCTTATCCCCTGAGACTATCCCACACAATACTCCCTTCTTATTATCGGGAGCTTGTTCAAAATCATACTTTCTTGGTGCATTATAAATCCACTTACCAACAGCATTCCTTAAAGTAGAATTTAGCTGAATATCTTTTATGAATCTACTGGCACCGCCAATGTGATCATCATGAATATGAGACAAAAATAAAGCATCAATCTGTTCAGAACGCCCTATAATATTTGAAATAACACCTTTCAACACTTGAGTATAGGTCTTGGAATAGCCCATATCAAGTAATATGTTACAACACTTGCCGCTTTCACCCTTATACTGTAGATGAAACGCATCTCCACACTTTGCCCTATAACAAAAAAGCCTCATATCACACTCTTTTATATGTTTTAAGAACACCTTCAGGGACATTATTATCATCCAAATAATATACGCCACATGGAGCATATAAACACTGACATCCCATTCCTCCACTTATATATACACGCTTTTCGCCTCGTACAATCCACAATATGGCCAGTCCTCTTTGGCCAAGGAACTGTAAAAGAGGCTCTTTCTTAACCAGAATCTGGTCATACCCATATGTAAACGCCACAAGGTTGCCATCTTTATCCAGATATTGACCGTCATGTGAATCATACTCCATTCCTATGCCCTCAAATATAAGCCTGCACGGAATGCTATAATTTCTGATAGTTCCAGAACAATCACCTTCTATATAACCGCAAGCTTTCTCACAAGAATAAATATAAGATACATCAAGCCCTTCTATTGAGTTTGACCAACCCTGCCGACCTCTGTAAACGTCCTTATATGCTGGAGACCAATATTTTTCCCTGTTCACCAGATGCTGCCAGTCATCGGTAGGTATTTCAATACCATCCCATAAAATTCTGTCATCCAAAGACTGTATAGCCCTTTCTTTGTCTTGTCGCTTTACGAGAATGGCATCTGCGGCCAAAAACACATCATGCTTTAAGAGATTATGATCATATTTTTCCTTACCAATATCTTTGGGTTCATCCCAACTTCTGGAATTATTCAGTGTCAACCATTCTATCCCATCATCATCCAACTTTTGGATTAAGGAAACAGGATCTGGCAAATCTCTAACCATGGATGCCCATGATCCGTTTGTACCAGAATACTTCCAGTTATCGAACTCTTCGTCCTTATACCATTCCTGTTCTTCTATCTCCCTGCTATCATCTGGATCATCACGATCAACGTTATTAACCCTTGCAATCATTGAAGGATTGATATTCCTCAGAAAAGATTGCCACGTTCCATGAAACAACTCATATCCCCCAGCTCCATTGTTTGCATCATCATCCTTATATTTGTAATTGTCAGCTAATATCCCCATAATCTCATGGAAGGCTATCCACTGATATTTTTTCCCTATGCGGTCTATTCTATTATCCGAATTCCGAAACGTCCAGTCCTTTGCGAAACGATCATAATTGCCATGCAAATTTGCATCATAGCCTAAATCGTATGCTCTCTTAACCAACCAGTTCCTCACTCCGCCTGTCGAAAAACGACAATAGTGATTCTGTAAAGGCAGTTCCTTCATCTTAAAAGGAATCAGTACTTCATTCATTGCCTTCGATTGCTCTATTGTCATCATCTGGTTGAAACTATTTTCAAGCGTTTCAAACAGTCTATCGTGAATTGTTTTGCTTTCTGATGCAGTTCTTCCACTTAAGTTTCTGATTGCTTTTGCCTCAGACATAATCTTTGCCAACTTCCTCATATCTCCCTTGAATAATCTCAAAGCTTTCTCATATTCCTTTTCTTCTGCAATAGATATAGGATAGAAATCTTCGATTTTGGGCCCTGCCAGCTTATTCCAAAAATCCGCCAGCCCTCCTTTTACTGATTCCCAAATCTGGTTTTGCTCCGGACCTTTTCTTTCCTTGAAGTCTGGTTCATTATAATCAACGTGGAGGTATTTAACCTCATCATCGGTAGGCCATGTGGGAAGTATGCTCGTATACGGAGGACGAACCTTTTTCATATCAACAGCTGTCAATTCCACCTTGTATTTGGCATATTCCACGATATTTCTTGCATGGTCTCGCAGCAAAACATCTTTTGGGGGATTGTTATGCTTAAATATGGTTTTATACACATATCTTGCAAGGTTCGTCAGTCCATTGCGTGACGAAGTCCGCAATGCAACACCATAAGCCACTGCATACAACCGCTCATAGACATACATATCATCTACGTCCTCAAACAGGCGTAGCGTATCAATCAACACATCTACCTGTTCAGAAAGAAGGTTAACAAGAGCCTTAGTCGCCTCGTCTCTGTGTTTAATATATGTTGATGACAACAGCCAACAAAGCATAATGGCTGCTAATCTGGCTGATTCGGGATCAGCCTTTTCAGACACTCCGTCGACCAAGCCCAGTCTATCAGACGTCGTAAAGGATTTGCACACTTATCATCATCGTAACCTGCGCAACCATTGAAAAAGGATTGGAATATGCCATCACGCTTTGGCATGGTAAGCCCCATCATTAACGCATGAAAATAATCAGCATTAAAAGGGTGATTAGGAATAGTTGAGAGTTCTACAAGTTTATAATACCAACCATCAGAATCAATACTACAATATGAAGAGCCAAGAAACTGCCTTATTGCTTCCTTATTAATGGATTCAATCGAACGCCAACACAGGCTATTAATCTGAGCTTCAGAAATTGTGTCAAGACAAGTATAATACGTTCTTTCATACTCTTCTTCTGGTATGAAACGAATAACATCTGTTATCTCACGAGCATATTTCTCAGGAATTAAGATAGCCATAGCTTTTAAAATTCCTTTAAATGACCAATGATTGTCTACAAAAATGGAGCGTAAAGCCTTGTCAGTATTTATGTTTTCTGCAAATAATTCCCAATCTTGATACTTGGCGACAATTTCTCGTGCTATTATAAAGTCACTGATCCTCTGATAAGAGAAAACCACACAGTCCTCTTTTTCGTCACTATATTGTGATTTCGTTTTGAGCAAGACGTTGTTATCTATGAGGTCTGCCAGTAAATAGGGACAGCCTGGGAAATGTTGCTGAATTATCTTATCAGCGTCCTGCATCTTCAGGAGATTGTATTCTGCCTCAAATACTGGGAATGCAAGTAGCTTAACCGCCGCACTGACGACATTCCTGTATTTATAATCAATTCTTTTTTCGGCGAACTTCTTATCAAGATTATTGAAATACTGACTAAACAGTGCTGAAACGCCATTGAATCCTTTAGGAAAGTCTTTCTCTCCAGAAGCTTCAAGTGTATTGCAAATTATCTTCAGGAATAAAGGGTTACAAAACTCTGGTGTCAGGATGGGGACGTTGGGTAAGTTCAATTCATACGCTAAACAGAACTGTCTTACCGCCTCATATTCCAAGCCCTTAAAGCCCTTGTGTTCAATAATAGTAGCTTTCAAATCATCTTCTACACCATCGGGGATAACATCATTAAAGTATGTATCACGCACTGATACTACCAAACCTATCGCAGGATAGTCTTTAAGGGACTTGATAAGCCCAGAGAGTCTGTCTTTCCATAATACAGCCTGAGGTCCTTCATTCAGTGCATCAATCATCAGAAGTGCCCGAGATCCTACTTGGACTCCAATCTGATTGAAACTGGAGAGAAATTCCTGGAATGTGCCTGTAAATCCGACCTTCGACGTAATGGTGGCCTCATAAGTATCTCCCGCGAAGTCTGTGCCTAATAATAGCACGGTCGGCAAACCGTCAGCTATTCTATTACTTGCCACGTCTCCTAACAAGTGAGATTTTCCACATCCAGCTTCGCCTTTGATAACCATATAGGGGTTGTTCGCTAGATTAATCTTTAAATCGTCATAGTCTTCCTTGAATGAATAAAGATCTCGGGATATTTCTGAAATTCTAGACTCGTCTGCCTCTATTTCCTTTCTTAAGTTCTCATCTTTATAAACTGACGAGAAATCAGAATATAATTTGTGCCTAACATCCTCTAACTCTTCCAGATATTCATCTATACGTTTATTTAAATCTGAAAACTCTATAATCGCTTCTACGCTCGTATCCAGTTCTTTCAAAGCGGAAGTAAAATCGTTCCTAATCGCTTTCAGACGAGCCTCCAAATCACCGATTCTGCTAGAATCATTTCTGGCTCTGTAACTCTTTTCTGTCAACCAGCCATCTATATTCCTTTTCAATCTTTCAAAATATGCAGGTGTTTTGGCTACGCAATCAAAATACTTGGCCGTTCCAGTCTTCACATTAACTTTCTGACAATACCTAGGACCCAAGTTAGCGACGGAATTATCAACATTGTTTTTAAATGTCTTATGTCCCAAACCATGATGCCCAAGGAAAGCCAGTGGCATTTTCTTTTTATACTCCTTTTCCAACAGTTCATTGTAGGAAGTCAACCTCTGAGCACTTATTACCTTTCCACGCTCCTCGTCAGTATACCTAATGAGAATACCATTAATATACAATTCCTCACAAGCTTCGATAAAAATACCGGAACCTGACATTCCTACAATTGTATCTTCACTATAGTCATCATTTGTAGAAAGCTGGAATACATTCTTAGTTGTATCTTCTTGGAGGTAATTCATTCTGATCATTGCCAAAGAAGACTCACCGTTCTCGTTGGTCTGATCAAAAGTAGCCATAGGGAACCCCTTGGTTACAACTTCATCACCCCCCACATTCCTATCAACAACAAACACTGATGGAAGGTTTGATACAACCAATGTAAGCTCTCGTTGATTAAAAACGACTATGCCAGCATCATCTACTGGATGATACAAAATGCTTTGCTTAACAGGTGTAAAGTATTCGTATGTGCTAGTATCGGGATTATAAATTCTTAACGACACCCTACTTTTTTCCCCCAACCCCAAAAGGCAATGTTTGGCCGTCAAAACATATACCACTCCAGAAAATTCCCTATTGATATAAAGAACGCCAGTCCCCAACTTTTCTTTTGAGGTGTCATCTTTATGTAATTCAACAGTTAACTGTGTTATTATATCAAGACATGTATCCGTCATAAGCAATTATGTCATCTTTACCACATTATCTCTTGAAAATCCTCTATGGACTTTTCAATAGGTTTAGCTCCAATCATTACCCCGAACTGCTTCAGTTCTTCGTTACTACTATAAAAGGGATCCACGATATATGAAGGCTTATTGTGGTAATCAAAGTACTCAAGAATATGTTTATTAATACCTGCATCACGTCCACCATAACCTATAACAATTAAGCATTCTGCCTTATTAAGATTATGCCTAAATCGTTGGAACAGTTTCTTGTAGAAACTATCATTATAATGGTGAATTTTGGACTTTGTTCCTGAAAGGAAATCATGATTATACTCAATCCAATCCATTATATAGCCCAAACGTTTCTTGTTCTGTTTCTTCGTTTTATCGACACCTATTCCATATGGTATCTTAATCATTTTGTCATTCCAGAAACAGCCATTACTATCACACCTTTTAAACATAAGGTAATCCAAACTACCATGTAATTTATATAACCTAATTGCCGTATTGTAATAGGCCTTATATTCTTCAAGTCTACAATCATATTTATGGCCATTACACTCCAGTTCTCCATAATAGGGCGACCTATAGCTATGAAAACCATCTGATATGCCTTCATGTTGTAACCAATTTGTTCTTGGTAAATTTTCAATAAGCAAATCGTGATTCAAAGAGAAGATGTCAACGACATGGTCAATAGAAAGCTTATCAAGATACTTCACAAAGTTCTCGTATCTTCCAAATTTGTCAGTAGCAATCTCACGTTCAAGTATTTCTGTTTTTCTTCCTTTCCTCAGTTCATGATCTATCACCTGAATATAAATGGTTTTCATATTAAAAACGGTTCATCCGCAGTTCAGTTGGATGGACGAATCATGAAGCGCAAAGAGTCTTAGCTTAAAATAATCATCGTCCCTGAATCCGTAAGCAT